>Ga0326513_10000650_pt1 | contig 29656 bp, 48 predicted proteins | sample 2_2465_0518_D_FD_203654 | JGI IMG/M metagenome (GOLD analysis project Ga0326513, IMG submission 203654) | Bovine rumen microbial communities from UC Davis, California, United States - 2_2465_0518 | ecosystem: Host-associated > Mammals > Digestive system > Stomach > Rumen | place: USA...
CGTTTCACCCGCGAGATAACCTTTGAGACGCTGATGCAGCGGATGGAAGACCTGCCCTTCATCGATCTGGAATATAACAGGGGCGACGTCCCTGTTGCCTTCATCAAGGACTGGAAGCCGGTCATCCCCTACGGCCAGATCTACCGGACGATCTGGCGCTGCGGACATTGCCAGAAGGAGATTGACCGGAAAGACCGCTACTGCCGCTTCTGCGGGACGCAGCTGCTCGACGAGGAAGTGCTGGCCGAATACCCTGAGGAGGTGGTGCTGTCATGACGCTGGATGAGTACCAGTTCGACGCGGCGCGGACCATCGCAGCCGGCCAGAACGCTGTGCAGCACGCGCTATATGGCATGGCATCCGAGGTCGGGGAGCTGCTGGGCATCTACCAGAAGAACTTACAGGGGCATCTGTTCGACGCGGAGCACGCCCAGAAGGAGCTGGGCGACGTGCTGTGGATGGTGGCCGAGTACGCGACCGCGATGGGCTGGAGCCTGTCCGACATCGCGCGGATGAACATCGAAAAACTGCGCAGGCGCTATCCGGTCGGATTCGATCCGGAGCGCAGCCTGCACAGGGAGGAAGGAGACGTCTGAACATGGACAGCATCGAGACCATCAACCGCTGCATTGCCATCTTCCGGAAGAACGGCCAGCCGGCCATTGCGAGGGAGCTGGTCGAAGTCCGGGAAGAACTGATTCATCTGCGGTATGAGCTGGAGGAGTCCAGCAAGGCCGCGCGGCGTCTGGCCAGGGCCATCGATCAGATCCTCGACATCGCGGAGGATTCCTGGATGGAGGTGGACATCTTTGAGTAAGGCCAAGCGGGCAACACCCAGAGAGCCGCCGAAACCCTCGCCGCTTCAGGCGGCGCAGCAGTCGCCCGTTGCGGAGCTGAATGTCATGGCGGCCATGCTGGCGGAAGCCAGGCACGCGCTGACTGTGCAGAAGTACACAGATCTCGACCTGAAGGCCGCCGCGGACCGCGGCTTCGCTGCCGGCTACCAGCTGGCCGGGCTGGAGATCGTCAAGTGCATGTATGCGGCCGTGTGCCTGACGCTGCACGAGAAATTCGGCTTCGGCGAGGAGCGGCTGCTGCGCACGCTGGAAGATCTGGATCACAAAACGTGGCTCTGCATAGAGCACCACGAAATCACGGAGCAGGTGTATCAGGAAATCGGGCTCCGGCTGAATTTCGACGAACTGTCTGACAGGGTGACGCTGCAGAAGGGCAAGCGGTGGAGAAAGCCGCGGAAGCCTTGAAAATCAATGTTTCACATGGAACGAGGAAACGGCTACAAGGGGGGCATGAGTATGATGCTTGACGGCGAGATGATGGAGATCCTGAAGGACATGGAAGACCGCTACACAGAGGCGGCGGCGATCCTGGACGGGATGGAGGATGATCGGTTTTCCCGGCGGGCCGCTGCGCTGCGTCTGGCGCGGGAGAAGCTGCTGCTGCCGGACTGGTGCTATGTAGGCGCGGACGGTAACCCGGACAAGCCCGGCATCTACTACGTGATCGTGATCTATTCCGGCTGGGATAAGGAAAAGCAACAGCCGACCGATGAACGCTTCGCGGAGCTGACCACGCGAATGCTGGATGAGCACGACCCGTTGATTGATGACTGGGTGATGAAGGGCCAGCCCAACGAGGGCCTTGTCTGGTATGAAGAGGTCGGGAGCAACGCGAACGAGTATGTCTACGCATGGCTGCCGATGGAGGTTGACCCGGCGGACGTGAAGCTGCCGGAGGGGGTGAAGTGGGCGTGATGACCAGAGATGGGATTGTATCCCCGGAGGCGCTGATCCGGGCATGCACGACAACAGACGACGGGGAAACTGAGATCCAGGAGCCGGAACTGCAAGAGATTCTCCACCGCTGCGGGCTTCAGGCGGACATCGCCTGTGCATTCAAGGCGGCGAACCTGTCCGAGCGCGAGGAGGGCGTGCTGTACGCCCGGTACGTGATGGGGCTTGATCTGCCACAGACCGGGAAGATCTACGGTGTAACCCGTGAGCGCATCCGGCAGATAGAGGCCAAGGCGCTGCGGAAAGTGCACGGACGCAAGGCCGCTATGCGAATCCTCAAATACGGCATGGAGGCTTACGTGGACGACGCCATGGACAAGATCCGGGACATGGAGCGCAAGCGCTGTGAGCAGGAGATCGAGCTGTTTAAGGCAAGCTGGACAGCCAGCCACGCAGAGGAGAAAACCGAGCTGAAGATCGACGAAAAACGGATGCAGGACATGCGGTTGGCAATGCCGCTTGAAGAATTGGATCTGAGCGTCCGGTCGTATAACTGCCTGAAGCGGAAAGGGCTGAACACGTTATCGGACATCATCGACTTTGTGAAGGACAACAAACAGGCATGGTACGCGAGAGTGCGCAATCTGGGGAAGAAAAGTGCCGATGAAGTGGCCAGAAAGGTGTTTGAGCTGACCGGGGTGCAGATCAACACATGGGAAACGGGGGAGGTTATCTATGGCTAAACTTCTGATTGATTCCGATATGGCAAAAATGCTGAGAAACTGCCACGAGTGCATGCTTGGCTATGGTGGATTCTGCGCGGCTACTCCATCCGAAGTGGACGAGAGGTGCCCAGACGAAGACAGACCAGATTGGTGCCCGATGACCGAATTGCCGGAAGGGGTGAAGTGTGTATGATTCAGGCTATCCTTGCTGTGGTTGGCGTAATCGCGCTTGCTTTCGGGATCGTTGTCTTTGTCGTAAAGGTAAGCGAGCCATTTCAGCGGGTGGAGGATCTGGAAGACGCGATGCGCAGACAGGAGGATTTCCATGGCACGACTGATTGAGAAAGAAAACGTCGCAGAGTACGGCGGGGATACAGTCTTCCTTGAGACGCATTGCGGCGCTGGCCTTGTGGCCATTATCGCCGTATCTTACAGGCGGAACGCGGACGGAATCGAAGAGCCGCACGCCGTCGAATGGTCCGGATTCGTTGAACACGGAGAATACAGCATGGACGAGTACGGGATCACCTGGCGCTTGTGGGACGTGAACGTAGAGACGCCAAGCGTTCAGCAGATGGCAGCGGATCCGTGGGAGGTGTACTGATGGACATCATTGACATCATCATCAAGGCCTGCGTCGCCTTCCTCCTGCTGGTGTTCGTGATCTGTCTGGTGCTGACCATCGCGATGGTGATTGGCGCGGCGATCAAGGCGGCGCGGGAGGAACGCGAACAGAAGGCCAGATGGGAGGAACAGCGCCTTCGGGGGATGGAACAGGAAGCACGGCGGAAAGAGGGCGACGATCTTGATTGCGACTGACAGGATCAAGGAAGCGTTTGCGGCCAAGCTGCGGGTGCTGCTGAAGGAGCGGGGCATGCGGCAGGCCGATCTTGCGCGGGAGCTGCACATGACCAGGGCGGCGACAAACGGGTGGACGAGGGGAAAGCGCTTTCCCACGATCGAGGTGGCGGTACAAATCGCCGACCTGCTGAAAGTGACCATGGATGAGTTGCTTTGTACGGCGGAGCTGAGAGGCGAACGGAGGGCGCAGGATGAACACAAGGTTTGAAATCAACGTGCCCGGTCCGATCTACGATCCGGACGCTGTGGGCGAGACGCTGGAAGCAATCCTCGACGCGCTGGACGATGAGCGCGGGCGGCATGGCTGGTCGCTGAGTGATCTATCGAGAGCCATCGGCAGGGCGGCGAACACGTCCACCACCGTCCTGTACCATCGCCGGGCGTTGTCTGTTAGCACGCTGCTGCGAATGATCGACGCGCTTGGCCTTCGCGTCGCGCTGATTGACAGCAACGGGCGGGACATCATGCAGGACGATGGGACGGGATTCTGACTCGACAAGGAGTGAGACCATGGCAATCAAGATTGCCTCCGCGCGCTTCGGGTGGCTGATGCGCGTAGAGCACAGCAACGACACAGACACGGGGAAGGCGCTGACCGTGTTCCATTGGACGCGCCAGAAGGCCAGCGCAAAGCCCTTCAAGGAGGGCAGCAGGGAGCTGGATGACGTCCACGAGGCGCTGTACAAAGACGGCATCATGCACGACCTTGTGCGCGAGTATGTGCCGTGGGTGGATGACAGGTGAAAGGAGAACAGTATGAGCATTGATCAGGTGATCCTCTGGGTGCAGAATGAACTCCGCAACGCGCAGACCGATCTTCTGGCCGCTGAGCGCACGAAGGATGACGTCCGCTTCGCGGTTGCCCTCCGCAAGCTGGAAGCCCTGCAGGAGATCGAGACCATCCTTAACAGCGTGAAGGGAGGCGACATCGAGTGATGGAAAAGGTCGACATGGGTGTCCGCGATCTCCTTGACCTGTATGACGCGCTGGTCCGCTGGGCGCGGATCCACGGCGAGTCCATGCAGAACACCATCGAAATGCTGGAATACATCCGGCGCGTGAAATCCAAGGAGCCGCTCCGGCAGGAGGTGGATGTGTATGAAGATTGAGACGCTGGAAGTGGCGGGGATCGGGCCTGCTGTCAGGGCGCTTCGGAATCCATACAGTAACTGGTCCCTGTCCGACACGAAGCACGGCATGATCGGTCCGAAAGACATGCACCTGTCTGACCGGCTGGCCAAGTCCGGCGGAAGTCACTCCAAGCACCTGCGCATGATCCAGGTGTGGGCGGAGATCTGGGCGCCGCGCTACTGGTGGACCGAGTTTGATACGTACAGGCAAGGCGTCGAGCGCCTGTCTACCAGCACCATGCACACGCTGACGAAAACGCAGCTCACGCGGGAAAACTTTGAGTGGTCCGGGAATGTGGATGATCTGACCGGGATGATTTCATCGCTGAATGAGCTGATCGAAGAGTATCGGCAGGCAGACAGGGCCGGGACGCCTTCAGACCGGGAGCTGGCCTTCCGGGTGCTGAAGCAGTCCCTGCCGGAATCATTCATTCAGCGCAGGACAGTCATGGCCAGCTATCAGGCGCTGCGGCACATGTATGAGGATCGCGCCGGGCACCGTCTCCGGGAGTGGCAGACCTTCCGGGCATGGTGCGAGACGCTGCCGGAGGCCTGGATGATCACCGGCCAAGTTCCGGAGTTCAAAGTCTATGACGAACTGCATGATGATTAAGGGGGTGACAATGTGGTTGACCTGTTCCGCATGCGCCAGCTGATGCGGCAGCTGAAGACGGACGAGCGCAACGTGGCGGCCGCTATGGCGCGGGCGACAAAGATCACACAGGGGTTTAGCGATATGCCGCACGCGCCGGGCGTAACGGACCGGGTGGGGCAGGGCGCTGTTGAACTGTTCGAGGCTGAGCGGGTCCGGGATGAAACCATGTCGGAATTGAGCTCCCTCCGGAATGCTCTCGGGCCGCTGCTGAATGAATTGCCGGAAGATACGCGGGAGATCCTCCGCCGCCGATACATAAACGGGGACAGCCCAATGCTGATTGCCATCTATGAGCACCTGAGCGAGCGGCATGTGTTCAGACTGCTGAGGAAGGGCGAGGCGCAGATCAAGTACATTCAGCAGCCTTGACGCGAAGATGTCATTGATGTCAGTAAATTTTCCGAGTATAGTGTAAGTGGTCGAAAAGACCGACAGCCGGGCCTCATTCTCCCGGCACATCCATCCTTCCCTTGGTGCGTCATGCGTGGATTGCGCTGGCGCACTTTTCATATAACAGCGAAAGGAGGGCGGCCATGGCTGCCAACAGCGAAAAATCAGCGCGCGGTCGTGGCCGCCCGTTTGAGAAAGGCAAAAGCGGAAACCCAGCCGGCAGACCGAAGCAGACGCAGGAAGAAAAAGACGCGCTTGCGATGATACGCGCATTAGCACCAGAGGCGGCTGAGTGTTTGAAAAACATCTTGCACGATAAAAGCGCAAGGGCTGACACAAAGCTTCGGGCAGTTGAAATCATACTTGAACGCACATACGGCAAACCGAACACGGTAGATATAAACATCGAAAACCGCAACGCTCCGATCTATGAGCTATTGAAAAAGCTGGACGGTGAGTGCGATGTTTAGCCAGATGCAGCGCAGCTTCTGGCGGGAGTGCAATCATCGCTGGAACGTCAAGACCGGCGCCACACGGTCCGGGAAAACCTATCAGGACTATTTCCTGATTCCGCGCCGGCTGCTGGCCGTTGCCGGGCAAGAGGGCCTGAACGTGATTCTGGGCAACAGCCGGGAGACAATCCGCCGGAACATCCTTCTCCCGATGCAGTCCATGTATGGCGCTGAGTACGTGGGCAGCCTGCGGGCCGACAATTCCGTTGAGATGTTCGGGCAGAAGGTTTTCTGTCTGGGCGCGGACAACGTCTCCCGGGTAGACAAGCTGCGCGGTTCATCGGTCAAATACTGCTACGGGGACGAGATCACGACCTGGCACCCGGACGTGTTTGACATGCTCAAGAGCCGCCTTGACAAGCCCTACTCCATCTTTGACGGAACTTGCAACCCGGACAATCCCCGCCATTGGTTCAAGCGGTTTCTCGATTCGGATGCGGACATTTTCCAGCAGGCGTATCGGCTGGATGACAATCCTTTTCTGGACCCGGTTTTCGTGGAGAACCTAAAGCGGGAGTATTCCGGCACGGTCCTTTATGACAGGTACATCCTCGGCCTGTGGGTGGCTGCTGAGGGCGTGATCTATCGGCAGTTCGCGGACCACCCGGAGCGGTTCGTGGTCAATGATCTGCAGGATCAAAGAATTTCCCGCGCTGTGATCGGTGTGGACTTCGGCGGCGGCACTTCCGCGCACGCCTTCACCTGTACCGGATTCACCACCCGCGGCGCGCTTGTGGTGCTGGATGACTACCACGAAACAGACGCGATGGACCCGGCCAAGCTTGAGCGGGACTTTGTGGACTTTGTGAAGCGCTGCCAGATGCGCTGGCACGTCACAGACGTGTGGTGCGATTCAGCGGAGCAAACGCTCATTAACGGCCTCCGCGTGGCTGCAGCGCGGGAGCGGATCGGCGTCAACATCGGCAACGCGATGAAGAAACCGATTAACGACAGAATCCGGGCGCTGTGTATCCTGATGGGCGCGGGGCGCTTCTTCTGCGCATCGGAATGCACGGTCACTATTGAAGCGCTGAAGAGCGCGCTATGGGACAGCAAGCACACGACAGAGGACGTCCGGCTGGATGACGGCACGACGAACATCGACAACCTGGACAGTCTGGAGTACTCCTTCGAGCGGGAAATCCCCACACTGATAGAGGGCTGGGGGCGGTGATATGCAGGTACTCAGAAAGTTGCGAGATTGGGGGCGAAGGCTCATGGACAGGGTAAGCAGCACCACGGGCATTGCCCGCGAATACAAGACGGTTTTCGAGCTGGCAGGGGTCCCGGCGTTCAGTCAGTTCTATGATGTGGGGATCTACCTGTGGAAATGGCTGTACAGGGGATTCTATAAGCCCTGGCATCTGGTCCCGGCGCCTACGGTTTCGGACCCGAAGCATCAGCGGAATCTGTACAGGCTGAACGCGGCAAAGGCGGTCTGCGCGGAAATCGCCGGGCTTGTCTGGGGCGAGGAATGCGCGGTCAACGTCTCCATTGACGGCAGGGAAAGCACGGAGGAAAACCCGGACCCGCTGAACGCCTTTGTGCAGACTGTCCTCTGTGATAACGCTTTCCGGGAGAAAATGCAGGAGAGCATCGAGCAGGCCTGCGCGCTCGGCGGCAGCGCCTTGAAGGTGTGGCGTGACGCAAGGCGGGACTCCGAGGGCAAAGAGGTAGAGGGGACGGAGCAAATCCGCATCGGCTACGCTATGGCGGATCAGTTTGTGCCGATCTCGTGGGACAATGCGAAGGTACATGAAGCCGTCTTTATCTCCCGCGTGGCGAAAGGCGGCTGGTACTATACACGGCTTGAGTGGCACACCTGGGACGGCATGACCTACACGGTCAAAAATGAATTGTTCCGGGCGGACATGCAGAAGGGCGCGAACGGTGACAGCCAGGACATTCTCGGAATCCGAGTGCCGCTCGCGGAGATGTATCCTTTTCTTGACGAGGAAACGATCATTCCGGTCGGCGAGTCTCTGTTCACGTACTGGCGGACGCCTATCGCGAACAACCTTGACGACAATTCCCCATTGGGGATGAGCATGTACGGGAACGCGCTGGAAACCCTGCACGCCCTGGACATCTGCTATGATTCCTTTGTGCGTGAGTTCCGGCTGGGGAAGAAAAGAATCATCGTTCCTGCGCGGGCGGTCCGCACGGTGATTGACCCGACAACAGGGACGCCGCGTCGATACTTCGACCCGACAGACGAAACCTATGAAGCCCTGGCCTCCGATGATCCGAACGATTTGAAGATCACGGACAACTCGGTAGAGCTGCGCGTGGAGGAACACGTCGCAGCCCTGAATGCTTTCTTGTCCATCCTCTGCCTGCAGCTCGGCTTTTCTGCGAATACATTCTCCTTCGATGAGAAGAGCGGAATCAAGACGGCCACGGAAGTGGTCAGTGAGAACAGCAAGACCTACAAAACGATCAAGACGATTCAGAATCAGCTTGCGCCGGCTATTGAGCACCTGGTCCGGAACATCATTGATGTGGCTGTCCTGTACGGGATGGAGTACGAGGGGCAGAGCATCGAAAGCCTGGCAGCGCCGGGGTATCATGTGCAGATCACCTTTGACGACGGTGTGACGCAGGACCGGCAAACCAACATCAACGAAGGCGTCATGTTGGTCGGCGCTGGGCTGCTGTCAAAGTTCACCTTCCTGACAGATAAGAAATACGGGCAGGGCCTGACACCGGAGCAGGCGGAGGAAGAGCTGAAGCGGATCAGGGAGGAAGGCACCGGCCCGGCGATTGACGTGACGCGGCTTTACGGTGGTGGTGTGTAATGCATCCGTCCAAGCTGCAGGATCTTTCGTGGGCTATGGCTGAAGTCTACGCAAGCGTCACGGATCAGATCCTGATAAACCTTGCGACATACTTCCCGTTCATCAAGCAGGGCGGGGAGGTGCGGGATCAGTTCAACTACCAGGCGAGGATGCTTGCGCAGATGGGACAGGTAACGAAAGATACGGCCTCCATCATTGCGCGGAATCTTGGCGGAGCTGATGCAGCGCTTCAGAAAGCCCTTGAGACGGCGATCCTCGAGGGGCTGGCCGACGAAGAGCCGCGGCTTCGGAAGGCAGCGGAGCGGGGGCTGCTGTCGAATACGGTTCAGGACCTCGCGCCGAACCAGATGCAGGCTTTCCAGTCCTACTACAGACAGAGCGCGGACAAGCTGAATCTGGTTAACACGGTCATGTTGGAAAGCACACAGGCGGCCTACAAGGCGACGGTCAGCGACATTGCCTCGAAGATGTACTGGACGCAGTCCTATCTGAACATTGAGACGGGCGGCGTCATATCAGGCGTCACAGCCTACAATGACGCGGTGCATCAAGCTGTCTGGAGGATGGTCGGGAACGGGATCACCGGCTTTATCGATCACGCGGGGCGCCATTGGAGCCCGGAAGCCTATGTGGCGATGGACATCAAGACAACGATGTTCAACACGGCCCGCGCGGCCGTCTTTGAGCGATCCGAAGAGTACGGCTGCGACACTTATCTGGTATCCAGCCATAACGGCGCCCGGCCGCTATGCTTCCCGTGGCAGCAGAAGGTCATTTCCCGGGCGGATCACACGCGGACAATCGTAGACCTTGACGGGAACGAGGTCCGGGTATACGCGCAGTCAGAGACCACCTATGGACAAGCCGCCGGCCTGTTTGGCGTCAACTGCATGCATTATCCGATGACCTTTATACCGGGCTTCAGCACGCTCAAGGGTCGCCCGCAGAGCGAAGCGGAGAACGACAAGACCTACCAGGAGAGCCAGCAGCAGCGGGCGCTGGAAAGGCACCTGCGCGAGGAGAAAAGGAATCTTTCCGTTCTCGAAGCCCAAGGCGCGCCGGAAGATCTGATAAAGGCGCAGCAGGCGCGCGTGGATGAAGCCTCCTATCAGATTGACGAATTCTGCGACAGAACCGGCCGCGCAAGGCGCAAAGAGCGCGAATATACGCCTGTCAACGCCACATTCCCGCCGGAAGATACCTACGACGTGACCGAGTTTCCGCGGGACACTCAGCAGCAGATGCGGACATTCTTCGAGCAGCAGGCGCAGCCGATCGATATGCAGCTTGAGATCCAGACGCCGGAGCCATGAAAGGCGAGAAAAAAGGGAGGTGATTTCTTGGCCTGTACGCATCCGGTCCTTTACAACCGCGGGAAGGACCTTGTCTGCCACATCTGCGGCGCGGTTATCAAGGCGGAAGCAAAGGAAGAGCCGCCGAGGAAACGGAAACCGGCGGCGAAGTCCTCCTAACCTGTCTATCACGTCCGGCGGGACGTTAAACACGCGCCCGGCCTATCACTCTATCAGGCCGTAAAAAGGAGGGTCAAAATGGGCAACATCATGACACGGGCGGCAATTAACAAGATCATGGCCGACGAAAGCGCAACACCGGAGCAGCGGACGGAGCAGGTTATGGCTCTGTACGGCCGGGCGCTGGATGATGGTTATGTATCCAGGACTGCCGCACAGACGGCGCAGGAATCAGCTATTGAGGCGGCGCGGGCTGAATGGGAAAAGGGCATTGTCAAACCGGACCCGAAGCAGAGCGAGGAATACAGAGCACTGCAGGGGGAATTTGACGCCTATCGGACCATGCAGCAGGCGCGAGGCTCCGAGGACTTCCGGGAGGTCAAGCCGAAATTCTTCGAGGCGGTCTACGGCATGATTCAGCGCGGAGACGGGGCGAAACCAGTTAAGGACCAGCTTGCGGAGATCCGGGGAAGGTATGAGGAATATTTCACCCCTTCTCAGCAGGCACCGAAGCCCACCTTTGGCGCGCCGACTCAGGGCTCGATGCCCACGGGCGACGAAGGCGCGGAAGCTCAATTCCTCAAGGCGTGGGGAATCCCAACAAAAAAGTAAAGGAGAGATGAACAATGGCATTCGTTCAGACCAATGTCAACTACGCGGCTGAGTATAGCCGCGCTGTCGCCAACGCTTACCCCTATCTGTCCTACTTCGCCCCGATCTGGGCGAGCACCAACAGCACCCTTTACAAGCCGGGCATGGGTAAGACCATGTACATTCCCAGCTTCACCGTGAAGGGCGCCTCCGCTGTTGACCGTGACAGTCTGAGCGGCGTTTTCGCCCGCAACTGGAACAACGACCTGCAGCCCGTCACCCTGGAGATGGACCGCGAGTGGTCCACCCTGATTGACCCGATGGACATCGTCGAGACCAACGACGTCGCGACCATCGCAAACATCACCAAGACCTTCAATGAGTTTCAGAAGATCCCGGAGATGGACGCGTATCTGGCCGCGAAGCTGTACTCCTCTGTCACGCCGGACACCACGGCCCTGACAGCGGCGAACATCCTTCAGACCTGGGACGGCTACCTGGAGGCGCTGACCAACGCCCGAGTGAACCGCGACCGCGTGACGGCCTACATGACCCCGGCCACGTACAAACTTCTGAAGGAGGCCGCCGGTCTGACCCGGTTCATCGATACGGCGGAAGGCTTCCGGGGCGTTGACCGCAATGTCGCCCGTCTGGATGGCGTGAACGTTCGCGAGGTTCCCTCCGATCTGATGAAGTCCTCCTATGTCTTCACCGAGGGCTGGGTCCCCGCTACCGGCGCGAAGCAGATCAACATGATCCTCGCTGACCCGGACGCCGTCGCCGCGCCTGTGAAGTATGAAACCGCCATGATGAGCGCGCCCACTGCCCAGAGCAAGGGTAAGTATCTGTACTATGAGCGCTACTACTACGGCGCTTTCGTGCTGGCCACCCGTACCGGCGGCGTCATCGTTAACGCTGCCACTTAAAGGGGGAAAACGGCGTGATTGTAGACTATGAGTATTACTTCAATGTCTACAAGGGGAGCGAGGCTACAGAAGCCTCGTTCCCCGCGCTGTACGCCCGCGCCGCTGATGTGATTGGGGCAATGACTCGCTGGCAGGCTGTCGAGACCGGTTTCAATTCCCTGCCCGCTATGCAGCAGGATCTCGTAAAAAAGGCGATCTGCGCGCAGGTTGACTTTTTCGCGGTCAATGGGCTTGACTCTGTAGCGGGAGGGAATGACCGGGGCTTTACGGTCGGAAAGGTGAGCGTCTCCGGTAAATCCGGGAGCGAGCTTGTGCGGCGCGGCGCTATGGCGGAAAACATTTCTCCCCTTGTGGTGATGTACCTGGAACAGACGGGCCTGATGGCCCCGCAAGTGGCAACCGGGCCGGATTGGTGGTGGTGACATGCTGCGACCGATCCCGAGCAGGATCCTCCGGAGCACAGCAGAGGTGAAAGTCTGCACCGGGACAGACCTGCATCAGAATCAGACCTTCGATGGCGTCACGGTGGAGCATGTCCATCTGCAGCCGACGGACAGGATCGTAAAGGGCACGGGAAACACAGATCACCAGCTAACGTCTATACTCTTCGCAGATGCCAGGCATTCGACCGCGTTTGACTGGCGCGGGGCTTTCGATTCCGCCCACCTGCGCGGGGGAGACGTATTTGTGACCGTGCGCGGTGTTGAATATACGGTCCTTTCGGTGGACGCGTTGTATGATGATTCTGACCACTTCCACCACTGGGAAATCGGGCTGGGGTGATGCTGTATGCGCGTAGTTGTACCGAAAACACAGATCAAGGCCAAGGTGCAAGGCGCTTTCAAAAAGGGCCTCGGCATCCTGACCGAGGAGATCATGAACGATTGCAACCAATACTGTAAGGTTCGTGACGGGGCGCTTGAGGCATCCGCGCTGACTCACTCCATCCCGAGGGAGGGCAAGATTATCTGGCAGACGCCCTACGCGAAGCGGCAGTATTGGGCAATCCGCACGGCAATAACCGACATCAACCCGCTTGCAACCTGGAAGTGGTGCGAAGTGGCGAAAATGAACCACCTTGACAAGTGGGAGAAGCAGGCCCAGCGCCTGATGGAGATGAACCTATGAGCGCAATAAACGAAGTGCTCGAGGCGGTCATAGGTCTGATGAACGCACAAGACGGCCTCTTCGCAACGGTTACGCGGGGCGCGCTTCCTACGGGAGCAGGGCTTGTCTGCGAGATCGGACCGTCCAGCCCGTCCTCTATGCACATGAACAAGAACACGGTGATTCCGCTGGACGTGACGCTGAACGGGAAGAATCACAACCTGCAAGTGCTCTCCGATACGATGAACTTTCTTCACGGGGTTCTCACCAGGGCAAAGGTTTATCCTGCGTCTGATAGCTGGCAGATCATCGACATTTCAACCGTTACCTTCCCGCAGGTGATCGGGCGGGAAAACAACAACGACTGGCTGGCGGCTTCATCGCTGTCAGTCAAATTCTTCTGGAGAGGTGATTAAACAATGGCAATGCCGAATCTCAACCCTGAATGGGTTATCAAGATGTTCATCGGCACGGAATACGCCACTTCGGCGTGGACCTATGCTCCCCTCTGCGCGGGCATTGAGAGCATCAGCCCGAGCGTGAACGAACAGAACCAGCAGGCCTTCTACATGTGCGGCCAGGGCGGCGCCTGCAACGTGGTGACGGGCATTGCGCCGGAGTACGATGTGAGCGGCCACCGGGTGATCGGTGACGCGGCCCAGGACTACATCGCCGGCCTGCGCTACAGTCTCGGCCAGAACCGCGTCTCCTCGCTGAAGGTGGAGATCTACGACGGGACCACCCTTGTCGAGACCATCGTGGCGGACTGCACGATCACGGACATTGTCGACTTTGGAGGCAACGCTACGGACGTTGTCCCGTTTAGCTGCAAGCTGCGCGTGAACGGGATCCCGACCGTGACGCAGGCGTGACGCCCGCGAATTGATCCAACCGGGGGAGGGGGTTACATCTCCCTCCCCTTTTCGTCTAAGGGGGAGTATCTTTGTTTGAGCGGTTGAAGAGCCTGATTCACATCGGGCCGCGCTATAGGAGTCTGGGGAGGATCCATTGTACTGTACCTGTCAAAGAGGGAGACGAACTCCTGAGGCTGCGCGTGGACGCGGACCCGAATCTCCTTGTCACGCGCATCTCTGAAGCCGTCAAAATGATGCAGGCATTGCCCGCGGAACATACGCCGGAACAGGCGCGTGACGTGGCGCTGTACTTTGCAACGGTCCTTTTCGGCAAGGAGCAGGCGGGCAAGCTGCTTGACCTGTACAACGGATCCGCGGAAAGTGTGCTGTACATGTGCAGCATCATCGTGGAGAAGGACCTTGCGCAGCGGATCAGCAAGGCCCAGAAGCGCGCAAAATGAAGCTGCAGGAACGGCTCCCGGATGGCGTGACAGTCAAGGGAAGATTCTTCCGCATGGACTTTGACTTCCGGAATGTGCTGCGGATGCTCGACGAGCTGGCACGGGATGATCTTATGCCGGAGGCGAAGATTTACCGCGCGCTCCGCTGCCTGATGAAGCGCCCGCCGAGGGATGCGGCGCCGGTCATGGAGGCGGTCAAGGGCCTTCTGTTCCCGGAGACAAAGCAGAACGCGAAGAAGGACAAAATCACGGACTTTGAGCAGGACGCCGATCTGATTCGGGCGGCTTTCCTTCAGTCCTACGGGATCAACCTGTGGCGCGACCGGCTGAGCTGGTTCGAGTTTTCCTCCCTGCTCGCCTGCATGCCGGAAGGCTCGCGCTATTCGGAAGTCCTCGGAATCCGTACACGGCCTATGCCATCGGCGACGAAATGGAATGCGGAAGAAAGGCGCTCGCTGGCGGAGGCCAAGGCCCGCTATGCGGTGCGCATGACAGATCAGGAGCGCGCGCAGCAGATGGCCGACGGGCTGCGAAGCGTGGCTCTAAGCCTGCTGACACTTGCGGAAGGAGGTGGTGCGCATGAGTGACGCGCAAGTTATCTTTGAAATCGGCGCAGATGACACTAAAGCGATGCGGTCGATTGACGGCGTAACGGATTCGCTCAAGAAAGCATGCGGAGAATGGGAGCAGGGCGCCGGGAAGGCCACCGGCTCAATCGGTGACCAGTTCGCGGGCATGTTTGCCAAGATCAGTATTGCGGCAATCGGAGCGAAGGTCGGGCAAAGCCTGCTTGCATTCGGGAAAGACGCTGTAGCTGCTGCCTCTGACCTGCAGGAGGTTCAGAATGTCGTAGACACGACTTTCGGATCCTCGGCGAATCAGATTGACACCTGGGCGAAATCCGCTGCTTCCTCCTTCGGCCTGACCGAGCTGCAGGCCAAGAAGTTTACCAGCACACTCGGCGCGATGATGAAAAGCGCGGGGCTGGCCGGGCCGGAGATTGTCACCATGTCGGAGGATCTGTCCGGGCTGGCTGCGGATATGGCATCCTTCTACAATTTGGACTTTGAGACAGCTTTCCAGAAGATCCGGGCGGGCATCTCTGGACAGACGGAACCGCTGAAAGAGCTCGGAATCAATATGAGCGTTGCGAACCTGGAGGCTTTCGCGCTGACGCAGGGCATCACCAAGGCCTATGACGCTATGTCGCAGTCCGAGCAGATCCAGCTCCGCTATCAGTATTTGATGCAGGCGACGTCCGACGCGCAGGGCGATTTCGCAAGGACTTCCGACGGCTACGCGAACAGCCTCCGCAGGATGGAAACGGCGGTCGACAGCCTCAAGACCACCGCGGGCACGTTTCTCCTGACAACGCTTGAGCCGCTGACTTCAGGCCTCGCAGGATTCCTCGAAAAACTGTTGATTCCCAAGGGAACGACCACAGTCATGGATGAATTCGAGCGGATTGACATTGACGCGGCGGCAAAGCTCCGGGATATTGAGACCACGGCGGAAAAGGCCCAGAACCTGCTCGGCCTGCTGGAACAAATCGCCGGGTATCAGATCAAGAGCGAATCAAGCGGGAACCTCGTTTCGTTTGTCGAGTCCTTCTCCGGAAGCCTGACTGGGCTTGATAACGCTATGGAGGCGGCGAAAAATGGGGATTATGCCGGAACCATCAACGAACTGGCGCTGGCACTCAGCGCGCAGCTCGGCGGCGATCCAGAAAAGTGGAAGACGCTGCTGACAGCAATCGGGGCCAACGCTGGGGACGCAATCGCGGCCATTTCCGGGGACGGCGGCAAGACGCGGGTGTTCCTCGAAGGCGTGGCAGCAAGCGCGGATGATCTAGAGACGGACTATAGCGGATACTGGGCAAACCTGTTGACCGCTCTCGGCAACAATGCCGCGGCGGCCATTACGGCGCTTTCAAACGGCGACGCTTCCGGAGCGGTCATGAAGGCCATTGCAGAAGGCGCGAATTTCCTTGACGCAAGCAGCCCGCAGACGTGGACCAATCTGCTGACAACGCTCGAGAAGGTTGATGGCCTTGAGAACGTGTTTAAGACCAACAGCGGGGATAATGTGCGCGATCTCGCAGCAGCGCTTTCCGGGTCGGCTCCCGACACAAGCAAGGCGACCGCATGGCAGACCTTCCTTGACGCGCTGGGCTCGAATGTCGGCGCGCTGTCTACGCTGACAGGCAAATCTGCGGAGGAAACGTCCGAGTGGTTGACGTCCATGGCGGAGGCCGCAAACCAGATCGAGCCGGAGAACGCGGAAGCATGGAACAGCCTTCTGGCCAACTTTGTGACTGGGCTTCCGGGACTTTCTGACACGGAAGCGGGCGCTCAGTTCCTGCAGAAGATGGCGCTGGAGTTCCTCGCTATGGGCACCGAGAGCGAGGAAGCGCGGGCCGGATTGACCGCTCTCGGCTGGAGTACGGATCAGATTGACCTGCAGCAGAAGCGGTGGCTGGAAACCTGCAGATGGCTTGTGCAAACTATTCCGGGGATTTCGTCCGTTGTGGATCAGGAGACCGGCGCGATCAACGGCGGAACGAAAGCGATCCAGGATTATATCAAAGAATGGGAGAACTATAACACCGTCAAGGCCGTGTGGAGCGTCCACGCGCAGAAGAAACAGGCGATTGATGACTCACAGGCTGAAATCGAAGATCTGAAGGCGCAGAAGCGATACTATGAAGGAATCATACCGGACGCTATAGCAGCATACAAGAATGAGCCCAACCTTTGGAGACGCCAATATATGCAGGCTGCAAACGACGATCTGGCGCAATGGATCAGCATATCCGGCCAGATTGAGACAAAGGAAGCCGCGCAAGCTGAGGCAATAGACAAATACAATAAAGACGGCGAAATGCTTGCGAAAACCTATGGCACGGTTGAGGACGCGGAGGCAAATCTGAATCACGCGATTGAGGAAACCACCCGCGAGATGACTACGCTCGAGAAGGCCGCGAACGGCGACAAGGAAGCCTTGACCGATGTACAGAAGGCGCTGACCGATGCAACCACGGCTATGCAGGATGTGGCCAATTACGCGGAACAGGTGCGGCAGAATACACTTGCCAGCGTGAACTCGACCGTCAAGGGCTTCGGAGAAATCGCCACGCCGGCGCAGAAGGCGGCCAAGGAGCTCAAGAACGTTACCACGCAAATCGATGAGCTGAAAGCAAAGGGAGAAGATACCTCCACACTGAGAGGCACAAAGCAGAGCCTCGAGTCGACGATCCCGACGATTCAAAACATGACGGCGGGCCTTCAAAGTCAGCTCGAGTATATGCAGACGTACCAGGAAAATCTGCGTAGGGCGCGGGAGCTGGGCGTGGACGAAAGCCTGCTCGCCTCCCTTTCCGACGGTTCACAGGAATCATATGACTATCTGCAGGCGCTTGTTTCCGGCGGAGGGGATATCAACAAACTGAATGAGACGTGGCGGACGGTGCAAGCGGAAAAGGAAAAGTTCACCGGCACGCTGACCGAGCAGAAGCTGGAGGCGGATACAGCTTTCCAGAGCCTTGTTGAATCGGCCAATACAGCTATTGCAGGCCTGTCTCTCGGGCAGGAAGCGCAGGCAGCCGTGACGGATACGGTTCAGGGCATTGTCACCGGTCTGGCGGAAAGCAAGGGCGCCGTTACGGAACAGGTGGATGGAATCATGGCGCAGATCAACCGCCTGACAGCTTTCGGCGGCTTTAACCTGCTCGGCGGCGGAATCTCCTTCGTCGGCAGCCTCTTGAACGGATCCCACGCGGACGGCCTGGATTATGTCCCCTTCGACAACTACCTCGCGCGGCTGCATGAGGGCGAGGGCATTCTGACCGCCGAGGAAAATAAAGTCTGGCGGGATTTCAAGTATGGTGCACAATCTTCCGCGATTGACTACGGCGCTATCGGTGCTTCTGTCTGGGACAGTGCGCCGAGCGGCGGCGGAAATGTTTATCTCGACGGCGTGACCGTGGGCCGCGTGATTTCGGCCCGGCAGGCGGACAGCTACAGGGCACTTGAAAGGAGCGGATGGCGGCAATGATTGCATTCAGAGGCGCGGACATTACCACAGCCGCGCCTGACATCAAGATCGAGGATATACACGTCTCTCCTCTGCAGCTCAACGCCACGGCCCGGCAGCGGCCGATCCTCCCCGGCGCGGATTATGTGCGCATGCGGATCGGGACGCGGACAATCCGGGTGAACTTCGCCGTGCTGAATGATGACCGGGAAACGCGGCAGGTGCAGCTTTCCTCCCTTGTGCGGTGGGCAAGATCTGCAAGCCCGGAGGCGCTGGCACTCCCCTACAGGGACGGGAAGATCATTTATGCAGTCTGTACGGGCCTCCCGGAGCCTTCCGCGCGGCAGTGGTGGGAAAACAAGCTGAGTATCACCTGGACCGCCTACGATCCTTTCTTCTACTCTCCCGCGAAGTCCTGCGCTTGTGGGTCTCCATTTACGATCCTCGGCGACGCTGTGCCGAAGGTGTGGATCACGCGGACGCTGGCAGCAGCGGCGAGCAATCAATCCTATTCCGACGGCACGCACACAATGACCTTTTCGACGGTTCCGGCCGGCGAACTGATTATTGATCTGAATCATCAGACGGCATCAGTAGGAGGTTTAAGCATTATGCAATACTGGCCGCTGACCGGCGCGGAGTTCATCCCTCCTGTGATCGGCACACAGACCATCACCGGAACCGGGACAGTCCACTGGCGGGAGGCGTGGCAAGAATGAATTTCATCTTTCTTGACGCCTCCGATCATACGTTATTCTCCAGGAATGACGCGGAGTCTGCGTCCTGGACTCAAGAGGAAATGAGCCTGCAGACGCTTTTCCCCTATGACTCAGCAAAGGTGATTCAGCGCGGGCAGCGGATCGGTTTCTCTGATGATACCGGAACATTTCAGGTTTTCGAGATTCGGAAGGTACGCGATTATGAGCCTGACCACTATCAGGAAGTCACGGCGGAGCACATCGCTATTGCGGAGCTGACAGACGAGTTCTTCAATCAGGAGGATTTCGACGAGGTGACTGCCGGGGCGGTGCTTGCGGAGCTGCTGACCGGGACCCTGTGGCAAGTCGGGACGGATACCACGCAAAACACGTCAAGCGCGCATATCGGCATGGGCCACGTTTGGGCGGACGTGCGGACCGTGGAGGAAAACTGGAACGTATACATCACCCCGCGCGTCACGGTCGGCAGCGCTGGCATCACGGGGCGCTATCTGGACATCAGGACGGCGCAAGGGGTATGGCGCGGAATCCGGCTTTCCCTCGACAAGAATGCAGACGAGATGGGCGTGACCTGGGATGACAGCCGTGTGAAAACCGCACTTTACGGCTTCGGGGCCTCTGTGGACGTGGAGGGGCAGGAAGAACAGGCGCCGCTGACCTTCGCGGATGAAGTCTGGACGGCTACAGCGGATCATCCGGCAAAGCCTGCGGATCAGACATACATCGAGGATCCGGCGGCCACGGCAGCCTATGGGCGAAACGGCCGGCCGCGCTTCGGCTTCTACCAGAACGGGGACATAGACGACCCCGCGCTGCTGCTGGAAAAGACATGGGAAGCGCTGCAAAGCGTTTCTTCTCCCGACGTAACTGTTGACTGTATGGTCAGAGACCTGCACCGGCTGGGCTATGCGGATCAGCCGCTGCGCCTGCATGATACGGCGCTTGTGGAGATTCGCCCGACGGGCGTGGTCCTTGCGCTGGAGATCATCAAGTTGACCGTCGACCTTCTGGACCCGACCGCAACGCGGCCGACCATAGGCACCTATATTCCGAACATTGTCTATATTGCGAAGGAGACCAACGACCGCGCTACAGGCGGCGGTGGAGGCTCCGGCGGGCAGACAAACGCGGAGTATGAAGTCTCTGAATTCGAGACGGAGATAGCGCTGAACAAGTACGAAATCAGTCTCCGGGCCTATCAGATCGACCTCGATAACGTGGACGAGATCCTCCGACAAGCAGGTATCTCCCTGAATGCGCAGGGAGTTATCACCTACGCGGATGACAACGTTAACATGTGGCAATCAAAGCTGAACGTCCAGGCGGACCGGATCAGCCTGGTTGTCACCGGGTCCGGGGCGAATGCGCAAGTCAATCCGGCCAGCATTGTGGCAGCCGTGAACGCCCAGACCGGGTCCTTTGTGCAGATCAGCGCGGACAAGATCAACCTGACAGGGTATGTGACTGCAACTCAGCTTTCGGCGGAAGTTGCGAACATCAATGTGAACATTTCCAACGGCGTTATCACGTCTTCCCTCGAAAGTGATATTGTCAATACGGCAGAGCTGGAGGTTAATGGCCGTTACGCATCTTGGCAATCAACGTATGTGGTCACCGGGATCAACCTGCGCCTTGTCTCCTTTGAGGACGGCGCCGGGAATGACCAGACGCTCCGCGTATTCCGGACGGATGATTCCTTCACCGGGAAAACAATTTACTATCTCGGCCGCACGAGCGCATAACGGAGGCGCGCATGTACGATCAGTATCAGCTCATTGATAAGATCATCAATAATCTGGCGAGCATCACTATCCCGGCGTCCCCGCACAACGCGGCGACGATGACAGAGGTATACCAGCAGCTCGTGGCGCTGTCTAAGGGGCTGCGAGAGGAAGAGAAGCGGAAGGAGGCGGTGGTCCATGAGAGCCGTAACGACGGACCGGGGGAAAACGTATGAAGTCGACTATGCCTGGGCGCCTCTGGCAGACGGGTCCTGCCTGATTACCATGCAGGATGATCGGCGCTTGCCCGTGATTGCTTCCGAGTTTGACGGGCTGCAGAAGATTCATTTTGTGGATGATGAGACGGGGGCAGCCGACTGGGAGGGATACTCCCGCCTGACAGACCTCGACACAATCCAGCCCGGGAAAATCCGAATCAGGCTGAAAAAGGAGGGGTGAAAAGATGCAATTCCCGAACATGTTTTTCGTGGATGTGGACAAAGGGCCGGTAACGCAGCCGCTGCATCCGCTGTTCCTCGGGGACGCGCTGGCGAACCGCATCGGCGTCTACCTGTACAAGGACGGGGAACCATTCTCCCCGGGCGGCTCCGCGTTTGGGCGGGCGGTCCTTTCCGGCGGGGAGACGGTGCTGATTCAAAACGGCGTCGTTTCCGAGAATCAGATCTATATTGACCTTCCTTCCGGCGTCTACGCGGAACAGGGGCCGGTGAAGATCACCGTCTCATGGACCGACGGCACCACCACGACCACGGTTCTCGAGGGGACCGGGAACGTCCGCCTGACTGAGACCGGAACGATCATTGACCCGGGAACGATCATCAGCGACGTGACCGCGCTGATCCAGGCGATTGAAACGGCCGTGGCCAGCATTCCGCCGACGTATACAGACCTGCTCGAAACCATCGCGCCGGTATTCTCCACGGACGACGACTACACGGCCGGTCAATATGCCTGGTACGAAGGCAGCCTGTACAGGTTCACGGCGAATCACAGCGCTGGAACATGGAGCGGGGCAGACGTGGTGCTTGTGACCGTGGGCGCGGAGACGGCAGGAGCCGTCCGCTACGACATCGCCCAGAGCCTCACGGCGGCGCAGAAGACGCAGGCTCAGGCGAACATCGGCGCTACACCTGACACGACACTGAGTGTTGCTGGCAGTCCTGCGGATGCTGCGGCGGTGGGTCAGGTAAGGAGCGCTTTTGACTCTGTAGTCGATTTGAACGGCCTGGCATCCGAGATCATTGTCGGCACATGGATTGACAGCACGGCTATCCGCTATGACAACGGACAAACGAGAAGCTCGACAAATTTCAATGCAACGGATTATCTGCCTGTTACTCCGGGTGAAACCATCAGTCTGCCGATCCCTGTATATAAATCATCTACAGGCACACAGGCAGTATATGGCCTGATGTTTTACACGAGCGCCAAGGCGTATATTTCCAATAGCGGCCATCAGATGAAGCTGGCTACAGGCGATAACACCGCCGAAATCGTCAGACTGACTGTGCCGGATACTGCGGCATATGTACGCACAACGTGGTACAAAGACACGGCAACATATGACTGGGACGGCACGTTTGAGATCATCCGCTATCCGGCCGTTACAGAGGGTGGATATCTTGTCGAACTTGGGCAGGATGAGATCAACGAGTATTGCGGCATCACGTCATCTGGCATCAGCTACACAATGACCTTATGGGGAGTGACGAGCTACATTGACTGCCACGGTGTGGGCAAGATCACCGTAAAAATGCCTGTGATTTCTTCGTCCGTTTCCAACGTTGTCGGCCTTGATTTTTACGATCAGAGCAAGACAAAACTGTCTTTTGTAGCAGCAAATCGCGGCGACGCAAACGGCGCGGAAATGCGCACCCTGACAGTACCGGAAGGCGCTTACTATTTCCGGACAACCTACTGGAAAACCGATAACGCCAAATTGTATGGCGGCGATTTCTATTGCTCGTTCCGCACGACGGAATATGATATATTCAGGCCGTATCAGAGCGGATATATTTTCTATAGCCCGCTGGTGAACCAGTCTGTGAACCAGTACTGGGAAACCGATCTGGACACGGAACTTGGCGCTGATATGAAGCAGACCACGGGCGTCCTGCTCCTTCCGGAAAACTATAACCCGAACGGAAAACCCGTTCCGGTGATCATGTATTTCCATGGAATTTCTCACTATGTGTACTACGATCACTGGGGCGATGACGAAGCTTTCCGTACCCAGAAGGCGCAGTGGGCGGCGCAGGGCTTCGCCGTGATTGACTGCAATGGAGCACGGAATAACAACAAGACCGGGCACTTTACGTCCGGAGGCAGTTTACAGTATACCGACGGCTATCACAGGTGCTTCGAGTACGTCAAGCGGCACTACAACGTTGAGCAGTTTTGTCATGTGATTTGCGCGTCTGCCGGCGGCATCCCGGGTATCAACTACTGCTACTGGTTCAACGACGCGAAATCACTGCAGATGCTGTCCGCATGGACGAGCCTTAGAAATAACCAGTATGCCACCGGACAGACCGCATCCATGATCGAGTATCTTGGATGCGATTTCACGGACGGCTATGACGCAACCGCCGACAAAACAATTGGCTTCGATCCGACGCTTCGCATCCTGACGATTGACAGCACAAAATACTTGCCGCAGTTGAGCATCCCTGCCAAGGCATTCCTCGGAAGCACGGAAGAGGGCAACCACATCTGGACGGCACTGCAGAACTTTGTTGCGGCGCTTCGGAACGCCGGGCAGAGCGTGAGCCTGAGGATCGTTGACGGCGCGACGCACAAAAATATCTGCTCCGATGATATCTTGGCACTCAATACCGAGTACGCCAATTTCTGCAAGTCTGTATAAGGGGGCGGCTGTATGTACGAGTACGAAGGATTCACGGCAAAGATCTGGCATGACGGTATGAAATGGCTCGGCATCGTCTTCGGTCTGGATATCCGGTTTGAGGCTGATACGGAGGAAGCCGCGGTTGAAATGTTCCACGGGATTGCTGACGAGCACGCTCCGGAACCGGATTAATTAAGGTGCCGGAGGCCTGACGCATCCCGGGGGCGGCCTGCGTGGCTTGCGCGGCCGCCCCATCCTGAGAGAGGGTGGTGCTTATGACTGACCTGGAGCGGGCCATCATTGCGGCAGCGGAGGCCCACATCGGCGACCCGTATGTTTTCGGCGCGTGGGGCGGGCGCTGCACTCCGGCATATCGGCAGCAGTACGCGGGCTACAATCCGTCTCACGCCTCCGCGATCTACAAGGCCTGCCCTGTGCTGAGCGACCGGGCGGAGAGCTGCGCCGGGTGCAAGTGGGACGGGGCGCTGGCCTTCGACTGCCGGGGTTTTACATACTGGTGCATCAAGGCAGCGACCGGCTTTAAACTGTCCGGCGGCGGGGCTTCCTCGCAGTACAGGACCGGCTCCAACTGGTCGGAGAAAGGGACGCTTGACAGCCTTCCGGCGGATTCTGTTGTCTGCATCTTCCGACAAGGCAGCGACGGGAAAATGATTCACACAGGCCTGTACATCGGCGGCGGCGAGGTGATCCATTGCAGCGTGACCGTCAAGCGGGAGCCGCTCAGCGCCGGGAAGTGGACGCACTGGGCGCGGCCGGCCTGTCTGGCGGACGGGTGGAAACCGGAGAAGGGAGAAACCGTGAAAAGAACGCTTGTGAAGGGGAACAGAGGCACCGACGTGGCGGAGCTGCAGGCCGGGCTGAATGGGCTGGGCTACGACTGCGGAACCGTCGACGGGATCTTCGGCCAGAAGACGCTGGCAGCCGTGAAGGCGTTCCAGGCTTCCCATGGCCTGACCGTGGACGGTGTAGCCGGGCCTAAGACACAGTCGGCGCTGCTGGCCGCGCTGGCGGAAGACAAGGATGATCCGGGCGACCGGTTCACGGCGACGCTGACCGGCCTCACGCTGGCGCAGGCGGACGCCGTGCGGAGAGACTGGCCGGACGCGGTTATCGTGCTGGAGGAGTGATGCGGGCGCAAAAAAAGCCCGCACAACGGGGCAACGTCATGCGGACAGGTGCCGCGGGAGGCAGCTTCAGCCAAGGCGATTATAGCCCTCTGAGGCGTGACTGTCAACCGCAGCTATTCGCGGGCGCTCCGCGTCCGTTGGGATCCATGACGCTGGAAAGGAGGGAGACCAATGGACAACATGGAAGGCGAGATCATCCGCCACTCTGAGCAGATCAAGACGCTTTTCAGCCGCACCGAGCAGCTCGAGAAGATCGTCGAATCAGTCAACGCGCTGGCCCTGTCCGTCAAGGAGCTGACGCTGGGGCAGTCGTCCATGATGGCCAGCATCAAGGGCTTGCGAACGGACGTGGACGCGCTGAAGGACGAGCCGGGCAAGAAGTGGAAAGACATCACCGGCAAGGTACTGTGGCTGGTCCTGGCCGCGGCGCTTGGCGTCGTGCTGGGGAAATTCGGACTGCAGTAAGTTGAAGTCAAGAAGGAGGGCAACCCATGAGCGAGGATCTGAAGCGGAAGCTGACAAGCCGGAAGTTTTGGGCGGCCGTGGCCGTGTTCGTTGCGGGGATGATTAAGGCCTTCGGCGGCGCGGAGAGCGTGGCGGCGGAGGTGACCGCGCTGATCATGGCCGGGGCCGCGGTGGTGGCGTACATCATCGGCGAGGGCCTGATCGACGCGGCCGGGGCGAAGGATGACGGCGTGGTGATCCTGCCGCAGCCGGCGGAACAGAAACCGCCCGATCTGGATGAGGATGACGGGAAGTGACAGAAAACCGCTCCGGAGCGATCCGGGGCGGCTTTTTTTGTGCGCTTGACGCTATGCGAATAGTGTGATAGAATGCCGATGAAGGGCCGCCAGACGGTCCGGAAGGAGGCAGCATCATGGCATTCGACAAGAGCAAGTATGACCAGCAGTATTTCCGAGAGCACGTTGTCCGGAAGTTCCTCCCGTTCAACAAGGAGAAGCCGGAGGATCGGCTCCTGCTGGATTGGCTTCAGCAGCAGCCGAATTTCACGCAGTACGTGAAGGAGCTGATCCGGGCGGACTACTACCGGCGGACGGCACCGACACCGGAGGAAGAAACCGACGCAGCAGGCGACTGCGGCTACTGAGAGACACAAGGCGCGGCAAGAGCTTCAAGCCGCGCCAGCTTTTTTGTTGGGGGACTTGACACGTTGCGCAAAGTGTGCTATACTTGAATCACAGAAAGAGAGAGACCCACCACCCAGCCAGGGTGGGGCGGGGGCCCCCGGCGGGCCGGCCGAGCCGAGAACCTTGACAACTTCATAACGAACAGCACCAGGTGGGACTGTAAGCCGCAAGGCTTCCAGAATATGGCAGGCCGGAAAGACGGCCGGGAGGGAACGCTATGTTCCGCAAAGCCATCACCACCACCACCGCGTCCAAGATCACGGCCACCGTCAACGCTCTCGCAAGCGCCGGTGACCCCGCGACCGCCGAGCTCATGAGGCGCTGGTTCAACCAGACGTTCGAGGGCTTCGTCATCGAGCAGGTGACCGACGGGAAGCGGAGGATCCTGGGGTACAGGCTGACCAGCGACCTGTACGGGGTCGACCTCCGGGAGACCGAGGTCAAGCCCCCTGTGGCCCGTAAGAAGGCCGCGCCCAGGGCCAACGTCGAGGAGCCGGACAGCCCGGCGCCTGCCAATGGCAGGTATGCCGGCTGGTACGAAAAGCTGGACGCCATCCTGCCGCCGATGATCGAAACGGGGGGTGAGCGAGTGGTGTAAGGGTGAGCCTCCAGGGGGCGGGTCCGCGAGGGCCCGCTCTTTTCCGTTGCCTGAAACAGGGGCCGGCGGCCGGATAGCGATTCTGACGCGCAGGAGGGCCGCTATGGCCGGTGTGGGCGGTTGCGTGTGTGTTTATGCGCGTGCGGAGAGGGCGCCGGAAAACGGCCTTAAAACGGTCGGAATCTTGTGGATAAGTTGGCGTGAGTTATCCACAGAGTTTCCCACAGTGGCGAGGTGGGTGCCTGCTGCGGGCCTGCTGCTGCGGCTGCTGCTGGATGTGCCATTGCGGGGCGCCTGAGGGGCCTGCAGCGCGTTCTGGGCGCGGGCTGGTGTTCTTGCCTGCAGGATGGTGGAGGCGCCTCTATGGGCTTCCTGCGGCCTGGAATAGCAGGCACGTGATCCGGCGGCTGGATGGCCTGCAGCTGGGCTTCCGGTTGTCGGTAGTAGTGTCGGTAGTAGAGCGCGAAAATGAGCTACAGAGGCGTACAGGGCGCAGCTGCTGCGCGGCGCAAAAAATGCCCTGCATCCGTTGAGACGCAAGGCATTGAGCGGAAAAGCCGGGGGTGAATCCGGGCGGCGGTTTGGGGCTGGCGTTCCCTTCAGAGGGTAGTGTAGAATCAAGGCTTTTCAACGGCTGCAGCCGCTTCTGTCGGTAGTAGGTCGGTAGTACGTCCGATTGTGTTGACAGCGGACAGAATGGCCTCCTCATCAGGATGGGCGTACCTGTCGAGCATCCGGCTGTTGGCCCAGCGCATGATCCGCTGCACGGTCTGAGGCGCGATGTTCTCCGTGATTGTCAGCGCCGTGGCCGTGGTGTGCCGGCAGCAGTACGGCTCAAGGCGGCGGGTGCCTGCTGCTTCCAGCGCGGCGTAATAGTGCAGATACAGGGGCTTTTCCGACTTGAGCCACAGCGGGTGGCCCGGATCGGCGAGGGCGGCGTCGAGGATCGGGATCACAGCGTCTGGCAGCCAGATCGGGGACTCCTGCCGGACCTTCGTCTTCAGGCCGGCGCCGATAATCTGGTGATCTTCCATGTGGATCATGGCCGGCGTCATGCGCATGACTTCGCCGGGCATCATGCCGGTGTAGATCATCAGCAGCGGGATGGCCGCGTCCTTGTTCCCGGCTTCGTACAGCCTCCACAGCGCTGCCTGCTCTTCCGGCAAGAATGGGCAGCGTTCTTTTTCGTGCAGATCCGGCAGGATGATGTAGCTGGGCAGGTCCTTGGACACCCATCCGTCCGCGCCGGCCAGCTTGAACAGGTGAGACAGCAGCACCTTGCAATCGCGGGCCGTGTAGTGGGTGGAGGCGGCCTCGCTGACTGTCTGGCGCAGCAGGGCGACCGTCAGCTGGTCCATCGGATAGTCATGCAACGGCTTCAGGCGCTTCCATGCGATGATGTATGCTCCCCTCTTGCACCTTGACAGCTTGTTGCACTCGCCGGCGAAGTACAGCTCTGCATAGTGAGAGAGGCGCGGGGCGATCTTCCGGACGGTCGGGGCCTTCAGCAGCTCCGGGCAATAGGCCAGCGCTTCACGCTTCGTCTTGAAGCCGCCTTTTGTGCGCTTGATCGGAATCGGCTGGTTGTCCTTGCCCATCTTCCAGCCGATCACCACCTGCGCCGTCCATGTGCTGCCGCGCTTGTATGCGGTGCCCTGGCCGTTGCCTCTGGCTTTCGGCTTCATTTCGGATCAGCTGCCTTATTCATGCGGATTCCTCTCTTTCAGGATGCTCAAGCGCCCAGATGTCGAGCCAGTCATGATGCAGATCGCCGTGCAGGAAATGCTGCATTTCATGCCAGAAGGCCTTCGTCCGGGCCTGCGGGGAAAGGGCGTCGTTGATCCAGATCAGCGGCCAGCCGTCTTCCGTCTCCGCAATCAGCGCGTGGACGTCACCCGGGAGGCGGACAAGGCGGCAGGTGTAGTCATCGTACGGGTAGACTTCAGGATCCATTATCCTCCTCCTTTGCTTTGAGCGCGCGGAGCATCGCAACCGCGGCGCGCAGGTGCTCAGGCTTCGCCCCATCGGCGGCGTCGAACAGCACGCGCAGCTCCGGATCAGCGCGCAGCTTGTCACGGATCGCCCAGGCGTCATCCTGAGCGGTGGACTGTTCCTCATTCAGATCGATCAGCCGCGTCGGATCCATGCGGAGAATGCCGGCCAGATCGCGGAGCTTGTCCCGCCCAACGTTCTGGATCATGCCTGTCTCCCATTTCCGGACGGTGGACTTCCCGACACCACACGCCTGGCCTACTTGTTCGAGGGTCAGGCCCAGCGCTTTTCGTCGTTCGCTGATCAGCTTCCCGAAATCCATGGTGCTTCCTCCCTCTGTTTCTTCATCTGAGCGCGGTTTGAATTATAGCACGAAAGTTTCCTTTGCGCAACTATTTTTGCAAAAACGCTTGACAAGCTCCGAATCATGATGTATAGTTGAGGTGTCCTTTAGGACACGAGGGAGGTGAACAGGCATGGATGCACGAGCACTCAAGGCGAAGATGATTCTCAAGGATGTGAGCACTGAGGAACTGTGTAAGGCGACCGGGATGGTGCCTTCCACGTTCTACCGGAAGATCAATTGTGCGTCAGAGTTTACGCAAGGCGAGATTTCGATCATTGCTCACGTTCTGGAATTGTCTAGAGACGAGGTGTTCGCAATTTTTTTTGCCGACGTGGTGTCTTAAAAGACACATTCACACCAACCGACTAAGGAGGCACATCATGGCATACCTGTACAGCGTGGAGGGCCACATCGGCCTGCTGGAGATCAGGAACAACCTGCGCGGCGAGAAGATCATCGAGAGCATCGTGGTGGGTCAGGACGATCCGGACCACAATCCGCCGGTGCTGCTGCACGTGGCCTGCGGGCTGTTCGACTACCTGCTGGAGCTTGAGGGCGACGACATGGAGGAGCGCTATCTCCGGAAGCGCTTCTGGTACGACGACACGCTGACCGTGATGGCCATTGAGGTGCTGAACCGGAACGGCGAGACCTGCAAGGCGATCTTCGACACGACCGTCCGCGGCGTGTGGCGGCGCAGCATCTGGGGCAGCGTTTCCCCGATGAACGTGGACAATCCGCCGGCGCTGGATGCGGACTCACAGAACTGCATCAGGGACAACTTCAGGAGGCTGCGGCATGGAGATCTCATCATCGGTTGAGGCGCTGATCCGCTCACCCAGGGCGGACA
>Ga0326513_10000651_pt1 | contig 29610 bp, 47 predicted proteins | sample 2_2465_0518_D_FD_203654 | JGI IMG/M metagenome (GOLD analysis project Ga0326513, IMG submission 203654) | Bovine rumen microbial communities from UC Davis, California, United States - 2_2465_0518 | ecosystem: Host-associated > Mammals > Digestive system > Stomach > Rumen | place: USA...
GCCTGAAGAAGCAACAGGAAGAGCAGGAAGCCACCCTGCGCGAACAGGTTAAAGCTCTTCAGACAGAGAGAAATGTCGCTAATCACAAGTCGCAACTGACTGCTCCCGATATCGGATGCGATGGCACCACCGCGCAGGAAATCGCGGAAGCCCTGTCCGATATGAGCACGGAGGACGCTGCGAAGATTTTCAACGGGCTTCGCAAGTTTTTAGTGGCTCATGACAAGCAACTGAAGGAGAACGCTTTCCGGACGAACAAAACCCTGCCGGGTGGAGACGGAACGAAACCGGTCACCAAGGAACAGTTTGACGCCATGAGCTATATGGAACGGGTGGATGTGTTTAACAAATACCCGGAACTCTATCAAGAATACACGAAATAAGGAGTGAAATTCATGGCTACAACGGTTCTTCAGAATCTGGTCAACCCTCAGGTGATGGCTGACCTGGTTGAGAAAAAGCTTCATGATCTTATCCGCTTCCTGCCCCTGGCTGAAGTGGACACCACGCTGGCTGGCACGCCCGGAAGCGTGCTCTATCTGCCCAGTTACAGCTATATTGGCGATGCCTCCACTCTTGGCGAAGGAAGTACTCTGACCCCCGCTTCTCTGAACGCTGGGACGACCTCCATGACGATCCACAAAGTAGCGCAGGGCGTTGAACTGACTGACGAAGCTGTTCTGTCTGGTTACGGTGATCCTATGGGACAGGCTGCTATGCAGATCGCTACCTCTATCGCTAACTGCGTGGATAACGAGATGCTGGCTGCCCTGAAGGGTATTGATGGCACGATGGTTCACGCTGCTGCTTCCACCGCTGGTATTGAAGTCAATGACCTGTCCAATGCCCTGGAAAAGTTCGGTGAGGATATCGATGTTGGTGAGAAGGTGGTTTTGGTCTCTCCCGCCCTGTACACCAAGATTCGGAAGACCAGCGACTGGCTCCCTGCTTCCGAGATTGCTGCTGAGCGCCTGATTCAGGGTGCTGTGGGCGAAATCTTCGGATGCCAGATCATCGTCAGCAATAAGCTGAAGAATGCCACCTACGCCAACGAGGAAGCCTACATCGTGAAACCCGGTGCGCTCCGTCTGCTCCTGAAGCGGGATACGCTGGTGGAAACCGAAAGGGATATCCTGAAGTTCCTCACCGTCATTACCGCCAGCAAGCACGAAGGTTGCTACCTGTACGATGCCAGCAAGGCCATCCGCATCGTGAAGGGTTCCTGATCTGACTAAACATAGGAGGAGCATGATATGGGAATGCTCATTCACAGGCGCTTGATGGAACTGGAGGCAGAGCAGAAGGCAGAGAAGCCCGTAAAGAAGCCTGTCCCCGAACCCCGTCAGGAAGCAAAAGAACCCGTAAAGCCCCAGGGGGCTAAAGCGAAGCCCAGAAAGCTGGGCGGGAAGTAATTGATCTGGAGGTAGATGCTAATGACGACAGAAGAAAAGGTGACGATGGTTCGCTCCATTGTTGGAGAAGAACCGGAGCCCGCCAGTACTGCACTGATTGAGCTCTACCTCCAGCTTGCTTCCGGTAAAATGCTGGAGAGGCTCTGGCCCTTTGATACCAGTAAGCAGGAAAGCGACATCCCGCAGAGGTATGAAGTTGTGCAGTGTGAGCTGGGCGCTAGGCTCTATCTCCGCAGAGGTGGCGAAGCTGAAATCTCTCATGAGGAAAACGGTGTTAACCGCACCTATGCAAGCGTGGACGATGAAGACATTCTGTCCCGCCTGACGCCTTTCGCAAAGGTTGGTGCGTGACAGTGCGCATTTTAGAGAGAAACAAACAGTTTTTATGGTTTGCGAATCCAACAGGCGAGGAGCCTGTGACTGACGCGAACGGCTTTCTTACCGGGGAAAGACGGATTATCTACGGGGAGCCTGTAGCAGTCAAGATGTCAATGGCAATTTCATCGGGCGCTAACAACCTTGGAAGCCAGGGTATGGCAGAGCTTGAGAGATATGGCATTACGACCGGATACACCCACAGGGCCGTAACGGAAGACATGGACTGCCCGATGTGTGAGGAAAGCCTTGTCTGGTACAGAAAAGAGCCCTACACGGGCGAAGACGAGGAAAGACACATCACTCCGCATAATTTCAAGGTCGTTCGTAAGGCGCAGAGCCTGAATCACCTGATCTTTTATCTGAAAGAGGTTGATGTGAGTGAGTAAAAACATCAGCATCGCCCTTTCCGTCGGAAGCATTAATAAGGCAATCAAAGACCTGGAACGGTATCAGAACCGCATCGAGCGGAAGTCTGCGGAGCTGGTCAAGGAACTTGTGGACGGCGGTGCAGAAATGGCGAGATACGCCTTTGGAAGTACTGCCAACGTTGAAAAGATTACGGAAGACGGCATCGGAATCATCGAAGCGACCGGTGAAGCCGTCGTGATCATGGAATTTGGGGCCGGTATGGCGACCATGGAGAATCATCCCATGGCACCGAACGCTCCTGTGGATGTCTACAGATGGAGCTATTCTGAACAAGTTGGCTCCGGCGAGGGCTACTACACCGCCATGATGAACGGCGGTAACGGATACTGGCATTTCGGCGGTAAACCGTATTCGGCGGTTGAACCCAGGCACGGTCTTCTGGACGCGAGGGATTATATCGTCAATAACGCCGAAATGAAGGCGAGGGGGTTGTTCAGCAAATGATAGACATTGAGAGCAAAGTGTTCGATGTAGTCTATAAGGCTGTTCACGAAGCTTTTCCTTCTGCCAGAGTTGACGCCGGATATGTAGAGACATCCGCTGTTTTTCCCGCCATAACTGTCGCAGAAACCAACAACGTTCCTGTTCAGCGGACGAATACAGACGACTGCTCTGAAAACTTCACCCGCCTGTACTATGAGGTAAATGTCTACTCTGACAAGCAGGGGACAGCAAAGAGCGAAGCCAAGTCCATCATCAGCGTGGTTGACGAGGCGATGGAATCTCTGAAATGCTACCGCACCATGATGAGACAGCTCCCGAATCAGGACAGAACCATCTTCCGGCTGTATGCCCGGTATGAGGTGATCGTCGGGGAGAAACTCTCTGAAAGCGGTGACACGATCTATCAATTTTACAGGAGGTAAAGGCGCATGTGGAAATGCCCCTACTGCGGACATAACAAGCGTGATGCGGATGTCTGCGAGAAATGCCGTGCCAGGATTCCCGTTGAAAAGCCAAAGGAAAAGCCTGTAAAGGCTGACAAGAAAACGAACAAGGAGTGAAAATCATGGCTCTTGAGTTTAACACCATCGGTGTCAAGATCGGTTATGCGGTAGAGTCTTCTGCCGGAACCCGGCCCACCACGGGATACACCAATATTCCCGATGTGAAAGCTATCCCCGAAATCCAGTTGAGCCCTTCCCAGTTGGAAGTGACCAACCTGGTGGACAAGTATAAGCGCTATATTCCCGGTGTGCAAGACCCCGGCAGTGACTTCAACATGACCGCGAATATGACCGCTGCCCTGAAGACTGCGTGGGCTTCCCTGTGCACGGCTGCTACCAGCGCGTGGGCGTCCGGCATGTCCACATGGTTCGAGGTGTCTATCCCGAACTTCGACAGCTTCTACTTCGCCGGTCTGCCTGTTGATCTGGGCATGAGCGCCCAGGGTGTAGATGCCGTTGAGGAAGCGAATCTGCACATCATTCCGAACCAGATTGCCGGTTGGGCTTCTAAGTCCGGACAATAATTCATTGCGTTGTTAAGTGGCGGGACAGAGGTCGAGCCTTTGCCGGTGCCCGTATCACTGGCTTACCGCCCTTAACATATATTAAAAAACCTATACGGGAGGGAAAAACGATGGCAAAAGAAACCAATACCGTTAAGCCGGTTATCATTCACGACATTGAGAATTCCAGAGACTATACGCTGGAATTCAACCGGGATACCATTAAGTTTGCGGAACAGCGGGGATTCAAGATCGAAGATGTCGATGCTTATCCCATGACGAAGATTCCTGAGTTCTTCTGGTACGCCTTCCGCATGCATCATCCCAGCGTGAGTCTGGGACAGGCTGAGAAGCTCCTTGACCGCATCGGCGGGCTTGGGGAAGCTCTGGGTCGTCGCCTTGGCGAGCTGTGGGCTGTGCCCTTTACGGCGCTGAATCCGACAGACGGCGAAGGTGAAGGAAAAAACTCAGGAGTGACGGTGGAGCTGTAAGCCGGGATGAGCCCGCAGAAGAAGCACCGTCAGAAAAGCTAACCTACACCGAAATCTTTGACCAGCTCTGCCCCATGTATCTTGTATACGGCATGACATGGGAGCAGTACTGGTATGGCGACCCCTGGATTGCAAAGGCTTATCGGGAAGCCCATCTGCTGAAACGCAGAATGAAGAACGAGGAAATGTGGATCCAGGGCCTATATAATTACCACGGCTTTGGGGCGATCATTGCTACAGCCTTTGGAAAGCGCCGTGAAGAGTATGTAAAGAAACCGTTTAATATCTTCCCGAAGACAGAAGCCGAAAAGCGGGAGGAGGAACGGGACAAGAAGCGTAAGCTGATTAATTATCTGAGCGCGTGGAAGAAAAACACGAGCCATAAGAAGCAATGACCCAAGGGAGTTGATAAGGAAATGCCGTCCAGCACCATAGACAGCCTTAATATTGAAATTACTTCGAATTCAGGGAAGGCGACTGGCAGCATTCATGGCCTTGTCAACTCCCTTCGTTCTTTAGCAGGGCAGACTGAGAAAACACTTACCGGTCTGCGGGCCCTGAATGAAGAACTGAAAAAGATTTCGAGAATCAAACGGAATTACTTCGGGAACATTATGGGAGATGTTGCCGGAGGCAATGGCCCATCCGGCAACGGTAACGGCGCTGCCAAGGTAAAACAAGTTACCAGCGCATTGCAAGCCCAGATTAATGCAGTTACAGGCGTGGACAGAATCACAAAGTCCGCTGCTGCATCCGCAAAGGTATTCGACGAACAGCTGTCGAGGCAGGAAGTGGCTGCGAGACAGGCAGCTAACGCGACCAAAGAAGCAGCTACGACCAGCAACACGGTTTCTGCTTCCTGGAGCATGGGCGAGACCAGAGCCAAGAGCGTGACGACTGCCATGCAGGAGCAGATTAATACGCTCACCGGCGTCGACAGGATTACGAAATCCGCTGCTGCGTCTGCGAAAGTATTTGATCAGGAACTTGGAAAGCAGGAGCTGGTTGCCAGAAAGGCTGCTGCTGCTGCGAAGGCTGTGGCAGAGGAGACGAAGAAGACTACCGGAGCGGAAACTGTCGCTGAGACGAAGCCTGATCTCTTCAAAGGTAATACCCCTGAAGAACTCGCAGCCATGCGAGAAGCATCCCGCCGTCAATGGGCCGAAGACATGGCGAGGATTAAAGAGTATCAGGCTGTTGCTGCGCGTTCAAGAGAAGCGTACCTTGCAAGCATCCGCAAGACTGGGCCTGACCCGATACTGAGCGGAGCAGCTCCATCCAAGGGAGCTATGGAAGAACGCATTCTGCGAAGCTTTGGAGCCAATCCAAACACGGCAGACCCGATTTATCAGTCCGCTGTTGCGAAATACGAAAAGGCGACAAAGCAGACATGGAACCCTGCATCGCTCCTTCAGGGAGCTTCGAGCGCAACGGCTCCGGCAGCGTCCGCTATCCAGAACGTAAATACTCAGCTCGATAACACGAGCAGAGTCGGCGAAGCTGCGAGTGCCAGCATGGGCAATGTGGCAAATCAGCTTAACAATTCTGCTACCGCCGGGGCTAATGCTTCCGGAGCGCTTAACAATACTGCTGAAAGCACAAGGCAGCTTCGGGAAGAAGCAGACAGAGCAAACCGAAGCGGTGGGTCTTTCGTCGGGCTTTTGCAGAGGGTCGGACGGATTGCTAGCACGATGATCATCCGGAATGCGCTGAAACTGCTTATGAAGTCTTTCGGCGATGCATGGAATTCTGCAAAAGCTTTCAGCCAGAGTATGGGCGGGGCCTTTGCCAAGACTGTCAGTGACACGAATGCTATTGTGAAGAACACGGCAGTCAGCATCATCCAGACATTTGCTCCTGCTCTTACGGCACTGCTTCCTGTAATCTACACAGTCGGAGCTGCCATCCAGTTTATCTGCTCCCTGATTCAGTCCCTGCTGTCCCTGCTGGGCATCACGAGCGAGATGTTCGGCGTCAATGCGTCGAAGATCAGCAAGTATGGAAGTGCTACATCCGGGGCCGGGAAGAACGCCAAAAAGGCAGCGAAGGAAACGAAGAACCTTCTGGCTTCGTGGGATGAGCTGAACATTATTCAGTCAACCACTAAATCCGGCGGTGGAAGTGGCGGTGGCAGTTCCGGAAAGGGCGGGTCGAACGGGAAACTGTCCGATCTCGTCAACAAAGAAGTCAAAGCGATTGCTTCCATCCTTGTTGGGGAAGCCCTGCTGGCTGTTGGTCTGATTCTCGCCTGTACCGGACATGTTGCCCCAGGAATTGGGCTGATGGTACTTGGCGCTGCGTCTATCGCCAAAACGCTTACAGTAGACTGGGCAAAGCTCCCAAATGAGATTAAGAAGCGGATTACCATAGTCGCCGGAGCTGCCGGTGGTGCCATGATGGCAATCGGTGCAGTGCTTGCGTTTACATCCGCTAATATCCCGCTAGGCGTCGGGTTGATGGCCCTTGGAGCTGCCTCCATTGTCGGCTCTGTTGCATTAAGCTGGAATCTTGACGAGCGGATTGAGGACAGAATCGCGCATGTTACTGCAATTGCTGGTGGCGCTTTGCTGGGGCTTGGCGCTGTGCTAGCCTTCACCGGAGCCAGCGTGCCAATCGGCGTAGGCCTGATGCTGTTAGGCGCTTCAGGCCTTGCCGGGTCGGTGGCTTTGTCCTGGAATCTGGATGAAGGGATTAAGAAGAAGATTGCCACTATTACTGCCTATGCAGGAGTTTCACTTCTGGCAATCGGTGCAGTTCTGGCTTTCACGAATGCTTCGCTCCCCATCGGTATCGGGCTGATGCTGGCTGGAGCTTCCACATTGGCATCCTCTGTTGCTCTCTCGTGGAATCTTGATAAGGAAGTCAAGGCAAAGATCACAAATATCACGGCAATTGCAGGGGCGTCTCTGCTGGCAATCGGTGCCATCCTTGCCTTAAGCTCGGCGAGTATTCCGCTTGGCATCGGTATGATGATTGCCGGTGGCGTATCTCTGGCAGCAGCAGTTGCTCTGAACTGGGATGAGCTAGTCTCTGAGGTTATCGGAGCTTTCAAGAGAATCGGGAAAAAGATAACCGAAATCTGGGAAAGCGTAAAGCAGTCTTTGCAAGCGGTATGGGATACTGTTTCCATGTGGTGGGATGAGAACATCGCCAAACCAGTTGAAAATGCGTGGAAGAGTGTAACAGACTTCTTTGGAACGTTGTTCGGTGGGGCCGATGTCGAAGGCAGTATCGCCAGCTACGCAAAGGCTGCGTGGGCGGGCGTAACAATGTGGTGGGACACCAGTATCGCAAAGCCTGTTGAAGATGCGTGGAAGAGCGTGACCAGCTTCTTCGGGACGCTGTTCGGAGATTCTGAAACGCCCGGAAGTATCGCTAGTTACGCACGGTCTGCGTATTCAAGCGTTTCTACCTGGTGGAACGATAACGTAAGTAAGAATTTTGAAAAAGAAGGAGCCTGGGGAGCTGTCAAGGGATTCTTCAAGGGAATCTTTGTAGGCGAGGACGGAAACGGCGGTATTCGCGGTTGGTCGAAACAGGCGTTTGACGCTGTTGCCGAATGGATGAAGGAGACGACCGGCGTAGACATTAAGGCTGTCTGGGAACCCATTGGCGATTTCTTCAGGGATATATGGTGCGGTTCAGACGGAAACGGTGGGATTAAAGGCTACTTCACCTCTGCATGGGACAACGCCAAGGTATGGTGGGAAACCAATGTATCAGAGAACATCGCGCGTGAAGGAATCTGGGGTGGGGTCAAGGGATTCTTTGAAGGAATCTTCGGAAGCACCGAAACCGGAACCGGTCTGATCGGAATGTTCTCCAAGGCGTGGGAAACAATCAGCCAGCTTTGGAATACGGACTTCGTCTCTCTCGTTGAAGATGCATGGTCTGGTATCAGTTCATGGTTCAGCACGAATGTCACAGACCCGATCAAAGATGCATTTAACGGGGCGATCAACTGGATTATCGGCATGGTTAACGATGTGATCGGAGCCATGAACTCCATCGGCTCGTTTACGATTCCCGGATGGGGATTCACCATGCCAGATTTCCTTGGCGGTGGAAAGGTCGGATGGGACACAAGCAAAGTCACACTGTGGAACATCCCAACAATTGCCCCCCTTGAATACGCAGAAGGCGGTTACAACATCCCGAAGGGCGATCTGTTCATTGCGAATGAAGCAGGGGCAGAGCTTGTCGGCAACATGAACGGAAAGACAACCGTCGCGAATCAGGGGCAGATCGTCGAGGGCATCCAGCGCGGTGTGCGTGACGCTAACTCCGACCAGAACAGACTGCTGTCGGAACAGAACACTCTGCTTCGGGCCCTGCTTGAAAAGACCGGGAACCTTTCCGTGTCGCCCTCGCTTGGCTGGAGCAAGTTTAACAACGCGAACAGTGACATTTACTCAAAAACAACAGGGAGGTGACTTGAATGGCTGCACCGTTGACCTATGTGATGGGGTTTAAGATCGGCAATACGGCAATCCCAGACCCGTCTTCCTTCAGCGGGAAGGAAAGCGATCTGGATACAATGGGGGAGCGTGACGCCAAAGGACTTCTGCACAGGAACAGGGTTGCCGTCAAGCACCCTCTGTCCATTGAGTACAAGAATATCTCATGGGACACGATCATGAGCATCAGCAAGCTCCTGAAGAACGATAAATTCGGGTTTACCTATCCAGACCCGTGGAACGGGGGAACCTCCATTATCACCGCCTATGTAGGCGACCGGGATTTTACGGCAGTATGGTCTCCCGAAAACGGGGAATGGATTGGCGACCTGAAATTCAGCGTGATTGAATACTAAGGGAAGGAGGGGAGTTGGATGTATCCTGCCAGCAATGCATTCCATGAAGCCGTCGCAAACGGAAATGAGCAGATGGCCCTGATGATCTTCAGCGACTGCGTTTTCACGAACGACGATATCAACATATCTGCCGGGGTAAACTTCAACGACACGTTTAACGCGCAAGAAGACATCGCCATTGGGCAGACACTGTCCAATTCCATTTCCTTTTCGGTTTTCAACGATAACGAACTGCTGAACACTTATGAATTCGGGAAGTTTACAGCGACGCTGGGTGTCAAGCTTGGGACAGATTCCTATCAGCAACTTGCCCCAGTCGTAATGAACACGAATCAGGCCCAATACTTTGGCAACGACGAACCGCCTTACCTGATCAGGAAAAATCAGCCTGTCAGCGTACAGCCTACTTTCCCTGTAAGAAGCATGCTGGGGTATGACGGAAAAGTGTGGGCGTTCTCTGATCGCGGACAGTTTGCCGTATATGATGATAAGACCGGGAACAATATCACGGCTGGGCACAAGCTGAATGCCTTTATGCAGAATAAGGTTATGTTGTGGAGCGAGAAAGGCGAAGGAATCTTCTACAACAAAAGTAGTAGGATTCTGTTCATTTATTCCGGAGGACGCCGTGATCGGTATGAGTTTGTCCCCCTGGGTGTTTTCCGGGCAGACAGGCCGAACAATCCAGGCGTCCATGAAATTGGGCTGTCCTGCTTTGACCTGATGCAGGATGCGGAACGGGATATGCCTTCTGCTTCTGAGCTTGGGATCACATACCCGACCACCATCGGAAGGCTGTTCACGGCGCTTTGCACTTATATCGGGGTGACAAGGGGAACAAAGGACTTTCTGAACGAGGACGCCACGATAGAGAAGGAGCCGGAAGATTTTGAGAATGCAACCGTCAGAACTGTGTTTGGATGGATTGCGGAAGCTGCATGCAGTAACGCGAAATTCAACCGGGACGGGGAGCTCTGCCTTGAGTGGCTGAAAACAACAGACCAGACATTCAATGAAAGCAGTTATTCCAAGTTTGAGCCTTACTGGTATAAGACGAAGAAGATCAGCAGACTGTATGTCCGGAACACGAACGACAATTCTGAAACGATTGACAGGATAAACGGCTCCGGAAGCGACCATTATCTGATTCAGGATAATCCACTGTTAAGGGGGTGATAGCATGGCGAAAGCGTCAACCAACGACATTTTGAAAAGACTGAACAGCGTAGACGGATATCACCCTTTTACAGCTAATACCTTTTCGGACTGGTCTATTGAGGCTGGTGATATAATTAGCGTAAGCAGAGACGGGACGAGTTACCAGTCTCCAGTCTGCTCGTCAAGCCTTACGTGGAAAGGGCAGTCGCAAGTCAGCGTATCTTCCACGGGCACCCAGGAACGGGAAGCAATCGCCGTTATGAGCGCCAAGGAATACAGCGGAAGCGCCAGAAGCGGGAACAGCTACAGGAGCGGGGTTTACAGAGGACGATATGATTCCGGGCTGGAAAGCCACATTCAGGAAACCGAGAAGAGAGTCCTGATCTCTGTCGACAACCTTGACAAGAAGCTTGGAACACGAATCGACCAGACGGATACAAGCGTCAGCATGAGCGTTGGCAGACTGAAGTATTCCAAGGTTGAGAAGTACGCCAGCAAAGAAAAGTTTCCCGCCAAGGGGAAGGCCGACACGCTGTATGTCGCAAAGGATACAGGGCTGAATTATATCTGGGTAAATCCTCCGGGAGCCTACTATCTGGCGACCGTCACAAGTGACGGGGAAGTCAACTATGTGAAGGTTGGAGAGATTGCTATCGCCTTCAACGAGCAGACCGGCAGAACCGAAGCAAAGCTCGATGCGGATGTGATCTATGCCGGGAAGAAGAACGGGAAGCTCGTTTCCTTGGCAGATCTGGAGCTGCCTGACTGGATGGGAGCGACGGACGAAGGCATTGTGGCCCTTCAAGGTAACTTTGGGAAACTGAACGCCAGAGTCGCGAACATTGAGAAGATTACGGCAAAGGCGATTACGACGGATAATCTGTTTACGCAGATTGCGAGTGCAAAGAGCATAAACGTGAATTGGCTCAATGTGAATACCATCATGTTATCGTCAGGTGGAAAGGACGCAATAAGCGTAGCAAGCGGTTTCAGGGCAGCTTCCATCAGCCAAAGTGGGAACGACTACACGATCACACTCACAAGGTTTAACGGGAATACCGAGAAGCTAACTTTTAGCCGAGCTACCACACTGAGCGGTGGGTGGGGTAGCAACAGGCAGTTCACCGTTACCGCAAGCCCACAGGGCAACAGTTTCTACACTCGACTAGTGAGCAGTATCGCGCCGGATGACATTGTGTGGGGGTCGAGCGGATACACCGGAACGGCTACGCTGTGGGCGACAATTAACGGGAGTTCCGACAGAGTTGAAGCCGGAAAGATTGCCATCAACGCATACGATGCATATAAGGCCGGGTATGACGAAGCAGAAAGCAGCATTACGCCGGAGTCACACACGGACAGAGGGGCATTTTACTGTTCAGTAACCGGGCGCACCGGCGACTGGACGGTAACGCTGACAAGGACGTGGAGCTCAAGCCCGCCACCAGGCATATTCACTGATGGAGCGTATCCGCATGTGTTTACTGTATAAGGAGGATGAAATGAGCGAGATTGAAGTTCTGGAGATTGTGATTCAGCAAATCGGGGAACTGCGAGTTCCCGTGAGGGAGACAGAACTGCGGAACGGGCTCGAAGTTGTCCTCCGGAACCTGACGGCACTAAAGGAAGCTGTTGAGAAAGCTCAAGGTGAAAGCGTGGAAAACAGCCATGAGGGAACGGAGGTGAATGAAGATGTTTGATGTTGACGGATTCACCATCCGGATGAAGCGTGGGGAGACCGGGGCTGTATACTTCCGGCTCGTCGGGTATACGTTTGAGCCTGAAGACAGAGTGATTTTCAAGCTTCGCCAGGGTAACAAGACATATATCAGCGAAGAGTACACGCCAGACGAGCACAACGGTATCACGATCTATTTCCTGCACAGCACGACGGAACCGCTGGCAGCTGCGACCTATAACTACGACATTATTATCGTTCTCCATCCGTACCGCGACAAGAACGGGAAAATTGCGGACGGAGACCAAGTATTATACCCATATGACTCACAGAACCTGATTATCGAAGCATCTGCTGGATTGTAAAGGAGTGAAAAAACATGCCGAACAACGAAACCACAATCGCCGATACTCCTGAGTCTATACAGCAGAAGGGTATCCCGGTTATCACCATGGAACTGAATGCGTCTGATGTTATCCCGAATGCCGTCGACACTACGCTGAAAAACGCAGGAGAAGCAGCCGACGCAAAAGTCGTCGGGGATAAGATCGACAAAATCAATGGAACGCTGTCTGACGCGCTGAGTGACATCAGTAATCTTGAGAATGCGGTGGACGGTGTTGTTGGCGAAGGCGGTTCTCTGGATACACTAAATGATAAGATTGACAATGGAATTTCCGGCGTCAACCAGACGATCAACACGGAAGTAGACAAGCTGATTCCCAAGACGGACATCACCACAAGCCTGACGCTTACCGGCAAGGTAGCGGACGCTAAAGCTGTCGGGGACGCCATTGATTCGCTTAACGGGTCGACGCTCCTGTATGAAGCCGGAACAGAACAGACGATTAAAGAAGCCGTCGACAATATAGGCGACCGTGTGAGCGATCTGGAGGGCCTGACTGGGGATAGCATCCCGATGTCCTCCGATGACCAGACCAGCATAAATGATACGATTGACGCCTTGTCTACTAGTCTACAGACCGTCAGCAACCGTACCGCCAACGAGATTCCATACGTTGCAAACGGAGATACGATCAAGGAAAAAGTGGATGAGATTGACAGCAATCAGCCTTTCGCCGTGCATTTTGATGAGAATCTGAATATCGTAAGAGCTACCTTCAATGATTCCAGGATTACCTCAAATCATGTGGTGACTAACCTTACTGTACAGCACTCTGCTGATATTGAATGGGAGACCGGAGAAGGGACGCTGACGCTTAGTTGTACCGCCGGATTCCCGGCTATGGATTTAGTACTCTGCATTCCTGCAACCAATAACTGACGAAGGGGAAATGGACAATGGGAAAAAGAATACAGAATCTTACGCTGAAAGACCTCGCCAAAAAGACGCTGTACCTTGGCTATGTTGGTGAAAATATCCACACGCAGATCATCATTGACTGCTCCGAAGTCTTTTGGGACTATCCGGACGCTGTCCCGCGCCTGAATGTGACGCCTCCCAGGGGAGATAGATATCCTGCGAGTCAGCTTGTCAAGGATGGCGACAATCTCATCTGGACGATCACTAACAGTGATATTATCTATTCCGGAAGCGGGCGCATCCAGTTGCGATTTGTTGACGGTAACGAGGTTATAAAGACAGCCGTCGGAACAACCAAGATCGACGGAAGCATCGAAACCACCGGTGATGCTCCTGCCCCTCTGGAAGACTGGATGGATCGCGCTGAAGAAACTGCGGAGCAGATTGCTGAGACTGCTGCTGCAACTGTGCTCGAAAATTACAATGAACTGGTGGACGATGTATCTTCACTAAAGAGCGCCTTTGAACAATTGAATGACAATGTCATCACCGAATCTGCTGGCCCCGCTCACATCGTATCTGTCACGGACGGAGCGGATGGGATGCCCATGCGGCAAGTGGAGGTAGCTATCGAGCCTGTGCAGGACTTGAATGGGTATGACAGTCCGTGGCCTGCGGGGGGCGGGGATAATATCTTTTACCACGAGGGGGATCATTCTGCAACCGCTAATGGATTGACTGCAACGTTTGACGGGGATTCGCAAACCGTATCTATTACGGGTACAAACACGGGCACATCCGCATATGTTCTTATAAACATTTCATGCACCGGAGAGATTCCAAGAGAAACCCCTTTATCAAAGGCCATCATCGATGTGCCGAGCGGAATATATGCGAATTTAGTATACCGCAAAAATGGAGCATGGGTTGCTGTTAGTAATGGAGGTGTCATCCCAACCGATATAGATGATGCGCCAATCAATTTTCAGGTCGGTATTCTTAATACTGTGACAACGCTCAATGTATCTGATCTTCATATCCAAATTCAACGTGGTTCTACGGCTCCCACCACCTACACTCCCTACTCCAACGTTTGCCCGATCACGGGCTGGACTGGGGCGAAGGTGACGAGGACGGGGATCAATATCTGGGATGAAAAGTGGACCAATGGGTTCTTCAACGACAACGGCGTTTTCACACAGAGAAATGATATCGTAGGATCGCAGAATCCGATAGCTGTTGTTCCCGGACAGACTTATTATTTCAAGCTCGTTGGTTCGTCTTTCGTGACTTTCTGGAAGTCTGCGGTAACTCCGTCCTCTGCCCCTGCGAGTGAATTTATCTCACGGATGCAGATCACACAAAACAACAACGCCGTAACAATTCCTGCCGGATGTTATTATGTCCATTTCAATTGCCCTGCAATTTATGGCGGAACTTATCAGCATGACATCAGCATCAACTATCCTGCTACAGATACAGAGTACCATGCATACCAAGGTCAGACCTACGAAGTTACATTCCCGTCAGAAGCTGGCACGGTCTATGGCGGGACGCTGGATGTGGTGAGCGGGAAACTGGTGGTGGATAGGGCGATGAAGGTCATTGACGGCGTAAACGAAACTGTTCGTGGGAATGGCACAGCAACCGGAGCAAGCAAAGCGTGGTACTCAGGAGCAACCGGGAAAGCATATGGAACGACAAACATGATTTCTAATCTGTTTGTCGCAGGAAATGTTTCAGCGTACGGAGGAATGTTTGGCAGGACAAATTCCATTGGCATTGAGTTTGCATTGCCTCCGACTGTAGCACAGGACAACACCGCATTGAATGCTTGGTTTGCGCAGAATCCGACACAGCTTTGTTATGAGCTTGAAACGCCTGTCGTAATTGAGAACCTGACGGTGGAGCAGATCACGACCCTTCTCGGCGTGAATAATGTTTGGTCAGACGCTGGCTCCACCGCCATCACTTACCCGGCAGATACAAAACGCTATATCGATAAAAAGATTGCCGAGCTTCAGGCTTTGATCTTGGAAAACAACGGTTGATAGAAAGGAGAATGAACCATGACTAAACGTGAACAGAGAGTTATCAACGCATTTCTTAACTGTATCCGGCACGGCGAGTACACGGAAGACTATGCCATCACTCTGATCGAAGACCAGCAGAGGTATGGGTGGCTGTCCGATACTGCCAAGGATTATTTCTATGAGGAATTGGATAAGATGCATCCGGCTCCGGAACCGGAACCCACACCGGAGGAAGAAATGGAAGAAGCCGAGAGCGTAGGCTAAATAACACAAAAAAGCGGCTTTCGCCGCTGTGGAGTTCGCTTTATTCTCTTCCTGCGTTTAATCCGTCCGCGAGCTGGCGCACGTCCGCTCCACAGGCTAATTATAACGCAGGAAAAGAAAATTGGCAATTGATTTAAATAACACCTTAATACACATCGATACACACTGATATGCGGTGGCGGAATAGACCTGACCGGGATCATGACCCGGAGGGGGCAGGATAGCAACGTGCCACGGAGTGAGTCCTGCCAGTAGACGCTATGGTAACGGGTAGATCAGCACCTATTATCCACGAGGAGGTATGTGGTTCGTCCACTCTGGTTTCGTGGCGTGGAGAAATCCATTGACGGGCGTTTGATAGCAATCTGATCATGTGATGTGCAAATCCTCACCCGCATTTCACGGAGGGTTTGAAATGAGTGTTTTTCTCGTGTGCTTGGCTTGCACACTTGCCGGATTGTATGAGGGTTTTCGGATCGGCAGAGAGTGGAAAGATTAAAAGAAGGGGGCTACTGCCCCATGACGGTTAGTAGCCCTTCTTCTTCAGCCATTCATCCAGAGCCTTCTGGATTACCCATGACCGTGGACGCTCTTCGTCCTCACGGAACTTTTCCAGACGCTCATACAAGGATGGCGGGAGAGTAATTTGGATGCGCTCAAAGCCTTGCTCTTCGATGCCACGAAGGGAGCGACCTCCGTTGATACCCATCTATATCACCTCCTACTAATAGGTTAGTGAATTAAAGTGGGTTTGTCAATCTGGAGTGGTAGCACCTCAGACCCATTGATATGCAATGGGTTGAGCAATCACGAACTTTGAGATAACACCTTAATACAGTTATGCATGGTGCCTTGGTTCTCTGCAAAGTCATCCAAAAGGAAAGCACTACAGGGCTTAATCCCGCCGTTCGATTCGGTAGGGCCATGCATTCTTACTTGACCAATAGTTGACTGATAGTTGACTATAACAGAAAGGACTGATAGGAATGGCTAACGGGACGATAAAGAGGTCTGTTCCTAATAGCATGGCACCACTGTTCAAAGTGGTAAGGTATTCAAGAGAATGGCCCGCAGAGGTGGCAGCCGGAGGGACTGCTAATTTTACTGCAAATGACTTTGGCTTTTCGACTCCTGATGGCTACTCCGTCGTCTGCATCCGGAGATATACCTCCGGAACCGTGAATGCATTTGTGTCAGGGCTCAACCCTAACGCAACCGGAACGAGCGGTGTTATGACATTCCGTAACACAGCGTCAAGCGCCCAGAGTGGTAAGACGGCGTATATCGAGGTAGTGTATGCCAGCAATGCGCATATCACGCAGTCTTAACGGGAGGAGTGATAGAGAATGGCAACAGGAATAATTCAATCTACACTTCCGGACGGTGCTAATACCATGTTCAAGAAGATCAGGTTCACGGCAACTGAATATACCGTTAACAAAACATCTTCCTCTGGGACGGCTCAGTATTATTATGCGGTTACAGCGGGGAACCTTGGCCTGGTTGCTCCAGAGGGTTACAAGATCGCCGGAATCTGCCGATTTGGAACAGGAAGCAATCAGGTTGCGGTATCGGCCTTTACACCGGCAACCCCTGCCGGGAATGCCGTTTCTGAAAGCACGACGGTGCTTGGACTCAAGTGGTACCGAAACAACGAAACATCTTCCGTTAAGATGCCTGATCTTTCCCCAACCATAGAAATACTGTTCGTTAGGGAAGGGTTTATCGAGTAAAGGAGAAATCACAAGATGGCTAGTGGAACAATTAAAAATGCTATTCAAAACTATCAATCCATATTCAAGAGAGTGTATTACACCTACACGTGGAATGATACCATCACAGCAGGAACATCTCTTTCTTTTACCGCAGACGACTTTGGCGTTTCGACTCCGGAAGGATATACTCCAGTTGGGTTCTGGCGCATTACGGCGGGTACAGTTTATTGCAGCATTTTAGCAGTTGTTCCTGGAGCCACGGGGACAAGTACCATCCTTTCAATCCGGAATCTGAGCAGCGAAGACAAGAGCGGGTTCACCGCTGGAATCGGCATCCTGTATATGCGGAACGAGTTTGCGGAACTTATTGCGTAGTGCACGATAGAGGTATTGCGATGATTCAGTTTTTTGTCGGGCTATTCATTGGGGTCGGGCTCAGTATAGTTATCATTGCACTTTGTGGCATCGGAGGTGACGGTGATGATTCAGAGGGATGACCTGATTAAGCTCTTCCAGAAGATGTACAGAGAGCATTGGGCTTACTCTTGGGGAGCTGCCGAACAGGGCTGTGTTGACTGTTCTGGAGCATTTGTATATGCATACAAAAAGCTCCTTGGGCAGTCGATCATCCACGGGAGCAATGGCATAGCTCGTAGATGGGTCGTCAACGGAATGCTTCCGATCAGCATGGCACAGCCTGGTATGGTTGCTTTTAAAGCAAAACAGCCTGGGGAAGAAGGGTATGATCTGCCAGAACGATACAGGGAACGTGGGACTAGCTATACGGGCGATGTCTCTGACTATTATCACATCGGTCTGGTAGACGATGATGCAAGGTTTGTTCTCAACGCAAAAAGCACGAAGGACGGGTTTTCCAGAGATGGATTGACAGCGAAGAACGGCTGGGATTTTGTGAGCTACTTGAAAGAAGTTGAGTATCCGAATTCAGAGAAGAAAGATGTGATCGGTATGGAAGCAAAGGTTGTTCTGCCCGTCGGTTCTGCCGGAGAGACCGTGAATATGCGTGAAAGCGCTCGCAAGGATGCAAAGCTGATTATGCGTGTTCCTGTGGGGTCTGTGGTAGAAGTCTTAACAGATCAGGGTCAATGGTGTAAAGTAGAATATAGTGGACGCCAGGGGTGGATGATGTCCAATTACCTGGAGTATTCCGGGCAGGAGGGCGAAAGTGGCGACAGTATCACGATCGAAGATCGGGAAAAGATCGAAACCGCCTTGCAGATGATTGAGAAGCAGATCGAAATCGTCCGCGCAACACTTGGAAGGGGGTGAAACAATTGTGGGAATTTATTGCTAAGTACTGGATTGAATTCATCTTCGGACTTGTGGCTGCGGGGTTGATTGCTGGATATAAAAGGCTTGCTGGTCGCGTCCAGCATGATAAAGAAACAGAAAAAGCAATCGCCGACGGCATGAAGTATCTCCTGATGTTTAAGCTCAGAGAAGAGGGTGAGAAGCATCTGACGGATGGCAAGTGCTCGACAGAGCACAAGCATGAATTTGAAAAGGTCTATAATGCGTACCATGCCCTGGGCGGTAATGGAACAATTACGGCATTGAAAGACAAAGTTTTGCAATTACCGATCTGAAGAAAGGGGTAGCAAGATGAGCGAAGACATGAAGAGAAAGCTGACGAGCCGAAAATTCTGGGTTGCTGTTTGTGAATTCGTGACGATGCTCGTGGTAGCCTTCGGGGGAACGCAGGAGACTGCGACCCAGGTAGCTGCGCTGATCATGGCTGGCGCTGCCGTGGTGGCGTATATCATCGGTGAGGGGCTGGTCGATGCTGCCAGAGCACAAGACGCCTATGTTCTGGAAGCTGCCATAGACAAACCTCCTGAAAATGAATAATATACGCATGGGTTTGTGTGGAAAACAAGATTATTGATTAAAAACATTGCACTGCGTGTAACTTACAGGAAACTTAGCGAAACTTACTCCGGAGAAATCCGGAGTTTTTTATAACTGTTTTTTAACTGTGTTACACAGTTATAGGGTACCCTAAAATACCATAAAATACACTAACGTAAAGACAAAAGAAAACCCCGGGAGCCTTTATTTTTCAAGCTTCCGGGGAAGTGAGCCCGGCGGGATTCGAACCCACGACCTTTTGATTCGTAGTTAAACCGTTTTGTGGCCTAGGCGCTTTGATTTTCCTTGTGGTCTGCGGTTTGACTGTTTTGATTTAACTGTTCTTTAACTGTGCCGTTCATCATGTCGGTGGCTAACTGCTCTCTGTCTGACGAGACATGATCGTAGATCTCCAAGATCATCCTCTCTGACGAGTGCCCACACCAGCGCATGCAGACATGGATATCGACGCCTTTGTTTCTGGCTTCGGAAACAAAAGTGTGCCTGAGATCATGGGGCCGGATGTCCACCTTCCTGCCAGCTTTCTTTGATAAGCAGAGCATGTATGATTCCCATGCGCGGGTAAAAGCAGTCTCAGAACAGAGCTTGTTTCCTGCTGACGGGAGGAGCAAATCACCCATATCGTCATAAAACGGCTTTAAAGCGTCAAATAAGGGCACGTTCCTCACGGACGATTCATTCTTCGTCCCACCTACCACAGGCCTGTTAGAGACGAATTTAACGGCATTTACGACATGTATCTGTCCTTCGTAGATGTTTTCCTTGCGTAAAGCGAGTGCTTCGCCCCTTCGAAGACCGGCTTTCAGCATGAACATGGCAGCTGGCTGGCATCTGTGAGGGGTATTTTCGATTAATTCGATCTCCCAGGGCTCCAGCGCACGGTGCGTACCCTTTGTGCCTTTGTGGGGCTTTGCGGACGGGGCTATGACCGGGTTGCTCCGGCAGTATCCATTCTCGATTGCGTACTGGAAGAAGCTTTTATAGAGAAAGACAGCCTTGTTGATGTAGGACTGGGACAGACCATCATACAGGAGCCAGACACGCTTTATGTCTGACGGGGTTACGGCAGAAACGAGCTTATCCCCGACAGTATCCGTCAGCTTCTGCATGCATGCAACATACTGGTTATAGGTGGATTTCTGAATGCCAACTTTCGAAATCTTCAGCCAGTCGCTGACCAGATCGAATACGACGGCGGGCGTCTGTTGTTCTATCCCGTGTTCGCATTCGTATTTGTAGGCGTCACGCTTGGCCTTGGCTTCCGCATCAGTCTTGCCGTAAAACTGTTTGCCTTTGTACCATGCTCTGTATAGGCCGTCAGCTCTCTGCTTGTTTTTAGCCATCAACCAGCGACCTCCCCAGAGGAAACAGCATTAGATTTTTTCCCATAGAGGACGACAAGCTCCTCCGCACGTTCCAGCAGTTTGATTTTCCCGGCAGTTGAAAGCGACCGGAACATATTCACCAGCATGGTTTCTTCTTCGTCCTCTGTTGGTTCCTGATCTACCAGGTCGGACAGACGCACATCAAAGAATCTTGCGATTTTCTCCATCACATCCGCACGGGGATAGCCCCGGCCCCGTATCCATGCACTGACGGTCTTGTTGCTTACACCGACAGCTGAAGCCAAATCCTTCTGCATTGCCCCAGAATCGTTGAGAAACTTCTGGATATTTTTCTGGAAAACTTCTCTATCTGTCATGGTGCTGTCCTCCTTTTTGCAAATTGTATAATAGGAAACGCAAATTGTCAAATTTTTTTATCAAAATGTCTTGACAGTCTAATCTAAATAGTGTATGATGAGGGGGCTTTGAAAGGGGGTGAAACCACAACATGAGCGAATTTAAAATTTCTTTGAAGGCAGCGAGAGTGAATGCTGGATTGTCTCAGGAAGAAGCTGCAAGTCAGATCGGCGTGTCCCGGCAAACAATCACCAACTACGAGACCGGAAAGACGGCCCCGGACATCAAAACGCTCCGGAAGCTTGCTGACTTGTATGCGGTGAACATCAACAGGATTTCTTTTTTTACCGAAATAGTCTAATTTAATTAGACAAGAGAGAAGGAGGATAGATCATGGCAGTAGCATACAGCCACGAAAAGAAAATCGCCGTCAAGAACCTTGTTCAGTTCAGTCAGGCAATCGCGGAACAGCTCCGGGGAATGATGGAGAAGACCAGCATCGACAATGTGGACGGGGCACAGCTTTCAATCAGCGTCTTTGCAGACGATACGCTCGACAGCGTCGTCGTTAAGTACGGTAGACCTCACTGTGATTCCGGAACCATCTACACACGGAAGGGAGCTTGGGACGATGAGTGGACGATCGATTATAGAGACACCTCCGAAGAATATCAGAGATTATTTGACGCAAAAATGTCTGGAAGCGGACGCCCGGAAGGCGAGAGCGGAGAAAAGGAACTTCCACCTGATGGTCTGTGGCTTTCCGCTTATCGCGACATTCCTGATGTGGATAGTGGGGTGTAGGTAATGGCGACTGTCTGGCTTGGCCCGGATGAGGTTGCGGAGCGACTTGGAGTCGCCAGAAGGACGGCGATCAGCCTGATGTACCAGATGCCTTATTCCGTGATCAGCGGAACGGAGCGGAAGCGCATCAGAGTGTCCGAAGAAACCCTGGATTCCTGGGTGATGAAGCGGACGAACGGAAAACCGCTTGTTACAAAGTCGGTCGGGAGTAAAAGAAGACTGGAGAGGAGGTAAAGATGTGGCAAAGAGAAGGCGCACGAACCGGATTAAGCCCCTGCTGGATATCAAATGCGAGTGGGACGGTTCGAACGAGTATCCATCCAATATTCGGATAGCGATGCAGAACGGAACATTCGTGGATTATCTGCTGGATGTTAAACAGCCAAAGCCGAACGTGTTCAACCGCAGTCGGAATGTCGTGATCGGTTATCAGTACAGAAATGAAAAGTGACCGCAGTCTGAGGCAAGCGGACTACGGTCTAAGAGAGGTCGGTACCCTGATTATACATCAGGAGAAAGGAAACAGTCAATGGGCAAGGTTTGTTTGATATACGGGGAAAGCGGGTCTGGAAAGTCTGCTTCTCTCCGGAACTTTGAAGCTGATGAGCTTGGAATTTTCAACATCAGCCAGAAACCTCTTCCTTTCCGGAAGAAACTGCCGGTAGCGAATACGGCAGATTATGAATTCATTAAGAGCAAGCTCCGGGAGAACTCCCGCAACTGCTATGTGCTGGACGATATCGGACTTGCGATGACCTTCTATCTGTTTAACCGCTGTCTGGAGCCCGGATACGGGAAGTTCACACAGGCTGCGAAGGACTTCTATGATCTGGTTCAGTGCGCTATCCGGGAAACATCGGAGGACACCATCACATACTTCCTTATGCATGTGGAGCGGTCTGACGACGGGATGAAGCTCAAGGCCAAGACCGCCGGGAAGATGATCGACAGCCAGCTCACGCTGGAAAGCCTGTTCTCCATCGTTCTGTACGCCCAAACGGACGGGAAACGGCACTGGTTCACCACCCAGAGTGACGGCGTAACGACAGCGAAAAGCCCCATGGAGATGTTCCCGGAAGAAATCGACAACGACCTGAAGGCAGTTGACAGCACCATCCGGGAGTATTACGAGCTGGCGAAGCTTGGGACGCCTGTGGTTAAGGAACGGAAGGCTCCAAAGGCCGTGGTGACGACCAGCGACAAGGTTCCTGGCGCTAAGTGACTGGAGCGTGTTTGAATGACCAGCATGATGCGCGATGTATGCCGGATGCTGGACAGGATTGCCGTATCCGGGGACAGGCTAGAACAGGAACTGGCGACCGATCTGCTCCATGAAATCACCGATTTCTACGGGAGGGCCAAAAATTGGGAAGGTTCGACAAGGGAATCACAAAGTACACCGTCTGCAACCTCGACATCAATGTCAGCTTTCCAGAAGACGAAGTAAAGTGCAAATACTGCATGTTCCTTCGGCATTACGACACGATTGACAGGGATATCTGCCATATCACCAATGAAACGTTATACAGCAGAGAGCTCACCGGGCTCAGATGCCCGCTGACAATATTAAATCAAGTAGATACGGAGGATTTGAAAGATGAAACCAACTTATGAAGGATTCGAAGCTAAGAAACACAGCAATTTTGCCCAGTTGCCCGTTCCGGGGGCTTATGTGGCTGAGATTCAGGGTGTCCGGCTGGAGCCCAGCTATGACAACACCCGCGACATGATCGTGGTCATGCTGGAGATTACAGAAGGCGAGTATGCCGGACAGTATCACAAGGTTTTTGAAGAACAGCAGAGCAGCTTTGGCAAGGATGTCAAGTATCGCGGTGTGCTCCGGCTGAAACCGCCCATTGCTTCTGATGAGCCCTGGGTGAAGAACCGGTTCGAGGGCAACATCTTCTGCGTACAGGAAAGCAATCCCGGATACCGCTGGGATTGGGACGAAAAGAAGCTCGTCGGGAAGAAAGTCGGTATCAGCGTCCGGAAGAGTCTGTACACCGGCAACGACGGAAGCGACAAGGAAACCACAGAGATCGTCCAGTTTGAGACCGTTAGCGATGTGCGGGACGGCAAGTGCAAGGTGATGAAACCTCGCGACGGTCGGAAGAAGACCAGCGAAACGCCCAGCTTTACAGAGGTTTCCGGAACCATTGATGTTCCATTCTAATTGACCAACTGTGGCGTGGCATGGTGGCTATAAGCCACCGGGTCGGAAAAATGACCGGGACTGTCATGGGAACGGTCAGCCTCCTCGATGCGCAGATTTCGTCTGTGTCCTGCCTGGTGTCCTGCCTTCGTGGTGACAGACATAGCCACAGCAGTCGGTTAAAGGACACCGCCACGCTACATTCCTTATATTTCGGAGGGATTTGATTTATGCCAGTACGCAAACAGGAACTATGGTGCGTAGCTAAAAAAGCATACGTTAAGGACAAGCCCGACATGAAGAGCAAAACCCTTGCGACAGTCCCGTTTTACAGGAGCGTAGTCGTGCTTGGAAGACAGCCTGTAACAAATGGATATATCCATGTTGAGACAACCGGCAGGAAGCTTGTGCGGGGCTGGGTAAAGCTTCGCGGATTCTCCCATGAGTTTATCACTAACTGCGCGGGCCTGAGTTATATCAACAAGACCGGCAAGAAGATTCCTACCGCCAGCGCTTACCGGGGGAAGCAGACCGGAAACATTGAGCCCGGAGAACGGGTGAAGATGATCGCCAAGGTGGATGACTGGTGTCTTACTAATAAGCTCTGGACGAAGGGGAAGTGGCTTACGAAAGACACAGATATCTGTGATCAGGCAGCTATCGATACGCTGATTAACAATGTTGTCGCACAGGCTGCCAGGGACTTTGCAAGCAGTGTTAAGCGCATTAAAGACGGAAAGTGCAGAACGGACTACGGCTTTATGTGCACCATGATCGATCTGATTGATGTCGCTGAGTGGTTTCTGAGTGAGGAATATAAGACGATTTACAGCCACGCCATCAATCTCGAAGACCCGCTGGCCCAACTGATGAAACAGGCCGGTGTGGATAAGGCGTGGTTCAAGGCACAGTACAAGCGGTATGACGAACTGATGGCGACGAGAAATATCTACCATCCTAAGAAAGTCAAGCATCGGAGGTCTGAGCTGTGACTCTGCTTGAAGACACGAGGAATCAGGTAGGACAGCACAAAAACATAGAAGCTTACTGCCGGAGAATGGGGATTGAGATTGTCCGGCAATGCCTGAATGTAGGGGATTACATGCTTCCTGGCGGGACGATATCCGTCGATACCAAGGCAGATATTCTGGAACTCAGTCACAATGTCATGTCATCCGATCACAGGCGCTTCAAGGCAGAATGCGTAAGGGCGCAGGAACAGGGAATTCAGCTGGTCGTGCTGGTGGAAGAGATTCCCCCTTTTGGCAGACTGGACATGTGGGAAGTGCCGAAATTCAGAACTTCAGGGCGCTTTCACAAGGTTGGAGACCCGATGACGCTGGTGAACCCTGTGGCCCTCAGGAAAGCCTGTATTACGATGCAGGAAAAGTACGGAGTGAAGTTCCGGTTCTGCTCCAGAAGGCAGAGCCCGGCAAGGATTATTAAGTATTTGAAAGGGGAACTGAGGTGATAAATCCAGTTGCGAAATTCGTGAAGTATGGAGAATGCAACATCCCGCAAGACGATTTTAGAATGTTGCTTACTGACTACGGGGATGAAGAAATCATAAGTTTTCTGACAGAAAAGATTATTGATGGTTCTATTGAGCTTCCGATGAAAAAACATACGCTTGAAGACGCAAAAGAAAGCTTTAACGCATTAAGGAAATATCATACAGAGATTTCAGAAGGTGATGTGTTCGCAAGATACGATTACAAGTATCCTCTGTCAAACAGATATATTGATTGTTCAAGCGTAGGGAATGTTGCTAGTGACTATTTCCATCAGTATAACAGATGGAAAGCCGATTCGCTTGTGTCTCCATCTCCCGTAAGAACATGGAAAAGCGAGAAGTTTCTCCATTCTGCACTTGGCGGTTTGTTCTCATTGAAGGCAAAAAGTGTTGACTCGAACACATTGCGAATGTGTCTTAACTTACGCAAATATATTGCAAGCCAATTTAAACCGACTGTAGCAAAAACGATTTATGATTTGTATAAGCCGAATGATGTTCTTGACTTCTGTTCCGGTTGGGGAGACAGGCTTTGCGGATTTTATGCTTCCGATTATCCAGAAACATATACTGGCGTTGATCCAAATAGTTGCCTTGTTGAATCCTATTTTGAACAATCCAAATTATATAGTCAGCTAATTGGAGACAAGCGAAAGACTGCAAACATGATCTGTTCAGCAGCCGAGGACATAGCATCATATGATCAGAACTTTGACCTTATTCTGACAAGCCCTCCATACTTCAATATTGAAAAGTATTGCAATGAAAACACACAATCTTATAAACGGTATAGAAGTATTGAATCGTGGCTTAACGAGTTCTTATTTGTTGCAATATATACTGCGTGGAAATCTTTGCGGAAGAATGGATACATGTTAATTAACATTAGCGATGTTTATTCAGGACATAAAGTTCAGAAAATCTGTGATCCTATGAATGATTTCATCTATTCGATTGGAGGAAAATATTTCGGAACAATTGGAATGAAAATGTCAAAAAGGCCAAACAGCAAAGCGTCTGCAAGAGGGATCTTTATCGAGCCAATATGGATATGGAGAAAGGAATAAGCAAATGATCGGAGGACTAACGGTTGTAAAAACCTACGACTGCATCGGTACGCAGACCATGAAGGTTTCCGGATTTACGGAAGCGGAACTGGCTGATCTGAATGCAATGTACTATCAGGAAATGAAGAAAACCGTGCTGGATGAGCTGGACAAGCGGAATGGAGGGCTTGGAACCCGCTGGCACAATGGTAACGGCGTTTATCACATGTGGATTAAGGACAATGCTGTGTATGTAGAGATCGGAAACTCATGCGATTGAGGTGTATACGATGTCGGACTATAAATACGGGACATGTCCATGGTGCAAGAAGGAAAACCGGTTGCTGAGCTTTGTAATGGGCTCTGCCGGGGGAAAGTTGTGGGCAGGATATGTCTGCAACGACTGTATCACGGCGAGTCATGATAAGGACTGGTACAGCAATATTTTCAGAGAAGAGGAGAAGGAAGCACATGAAAATACAGCTTCTTGATTACGCAGGAATCCTTCCTGCCATGACAGCTATGCGGAATCCCATGAATAGCTGGGATAAGAATGATACTCATGTTGATTTCAATGAAATGAAGATTATGGTCGGCTCTGCTGATAAGGCCCTGTCTGAAAAGCTCCAGAAGGCTGGGCCGGAACATGCGAAACACCTTCGGATGATCATGGTCTGGGCTAATATTATCGCTCCCCGTTACTGGTGGATGGAGTTTGATACATACCGGGCCGGGGTTGAGAAGGTTTCCTGCTCCACGATGCATAAGCTGATGTCTAGAGAGCTGACTACTGATGACTTCGAGACGGACGCCAAGCACAGTTATGCATTGCTTTCTGCCGTCCATGAAATCAATGTGCGGATAGGAAGGTATCACATCGAGGAAGACCCGGAAGCGAAGAAAGCCATCTGGCGGGAGATCATCCAGATTCTTCCTCAGAGCTATATCCAGAAACGCACGGTTATGATGAGCTATGCTGCTCTCCGGAATATTTACCGACAGAGAGAAGGACATAAGCTTAAGGAATGGCAGGAATTCAGAGAATGGTGTGAGTCTCTGCCGGAATCATGGATGATTACAGAGTGATGTGAAACCAAAGAAGGGGATGATTAAATGATCTGGTTCTTCCTGGGTGGATATGTTGCCGGTGTAATCGGTACTCTGCTGATCGGTAAATGGTTCTCTGAAAACGGAGGGAAAAGCGATGACGAACGTTCCGAAGGAAATCAGGGACATATGGACTGATCTGTATAAGCTTTTTGACAGACATTTCCTGATAACCGGGTCTGACGAAGAATGGATTGCCTTCTGGAATGATGCTAAAGAGCTTTGTGAAAGAAGCGGGAATAATCAGTATCTGATTGAGATGATTATCTCCATCTCCGATTATCTGGGTGACAGAATTAAAGAACAGAGAGCGAATGAATAATTTATACATCCGCAGGAAAACGGCAATCGTGATTGTAAAACAGGGGAAATACCTTGTTGGCATGACAGATTGGGGAAGCCTCATCTGGAGCGACCACATCTACGATGCATGGAGGACTAGGAACAGGCCAGACGCCGTCCGTGTCGCTGGCAAGACCGGCGGTAGTCTGGTGCTGTTCAACCCTGTTACGGGGCAAACGGCCCCACTAGAAATGAGGTAGTGCTGAAATGGCTATGGATGCAAAGGTGTATCTTTTAAGCACCTTGGAACAGAGATTATCCGCAGAAATTACTGCGGAAGCCATGTCAAAGGCGCTTAAAGCGGTTTCTGATGTGCTGGAAGGTTTCGATGTTCGTGTTATCTCAGAATGGTCTGAAGAAAAGGACGACTGTCTGGAATGCTATCTATCAGCTATGAACATCGAAAGCAGAAGCCAGAAGACAATCGAAAGATACAAATTCATTATTGGCAAGCTGATGGAGTATGCCGGAGTTCCGACGAGGAAGGTTACGGTATACCATCTCCGGTCTTTCCTCCAGCGGGAAAAGAATCGTGGAATATCCGAAAGAACGATGGAAGGATACAGACAAGTATTCTCTGCCTACTTCAACTGGCTCCAGAGGGAAAGCCTGATTGACAGGAATCCGACGGCGAATCTTGGCACGATTAAGTGCCCGAAGAAGATTAAAAAGGTCTATTCTTCGGTGGACATTGAACTGCTGAATCATAGCTGCAAGAACATCAGGGACAGGGCAGTACTCAATTTCCTGATGTCTACAGGATGCAGAATCAGCGAGATGGTCGAGCTCAACCGGGATGATGTAGATCTGGAAAGATTGGAGTGCGTTGTCCACGGAAAGGGCGACAAAGAGCGCACGGTGTACCTCAGTGATGTGGCTGGCATGCTTCTTGGCGAGTATCTTTCAGGCAGGAAGGATGACTGTCCGGCGCTATTCGTCAATCGTTTTCAGGAAAGATTACAGCCCAACGGGGTGAGATACATGCTTTCCTGCCTTGCGAAAGCGACTGGTGTGGAGCATGTACACCCGCATAAGTTCCGGAGAACGCTTGCGACTGATCTGGCACGGCACGGAATGCCGATTCAGGAAGTCGCCAGTATCCTTGGACATGAGAAATTGGATACGACCATGACCTATGTCGTGCTTAGCAAAGAGCAGACAAGCTCCAGCTACAGGAGGTATACCTGATGGTAAAGATTGACATGCCCATGCCGGAATGCTGCGAACAGTGCCCTTGCAGTTACTGGGTGCAATTCGGTGGGCACGAAGGTGAATTGATGTGCGAAGCAATAGAGAGCACTCTCTTGAGCGCCGGTGTCGAGGATGCTTTTGAGGACAGCCTGGTGGAGACTATGCAAGGGCAACGACCAGAGCAATGCCCTATCAGAGGTGAAACATGCGACTGTTCGATATGACGGAATCAGAGCTGGAAAGCGCAGTACAGGCTCATTACAACAATCTGTATGACGCTTACTGCGATCAGCAGGAAGGGGAGCCGGAACCGTGCTGTGAGAACTGCATGTATTACGATTCCGGGTGTTGTGAGCTGCTGGAAAAGGAAATGTCTGAGGAAGAGATCACCAGGATGATCGAAGAGGGCGACTATTCTGCTATCGAAAAGAGTGCAGATGACTGTTGTGATAATTTTGATTTTGAAAGGGACTGATGCAGCTTGAAGAAGCCTGACGGCGGGTACATTAAGCTAGAGCGGAAAATCCTCGACTGGAGGTGGTCAAGAGACCCGAACACATTTTCTGTGTTTGTACATTTGTTAATGATGGCGAATTACAAAGATGGCGACTTTGAGGGCATGACCGTGAGACGGGGCAGTCTGGTAACGAGCTATGAAAGCCTTGGAAAATCTTGTGGTTTAAAATATTCGCAGTCAAGAACAGCACTAACTCACCTAAAACTCACAGGAGAGATAACAATCACAAGAAGGCCCAGATGCCTTGTAATTACTATCGTTAACTACGATCAGTATCAGAG
>Ga0326513_10000652_pt1 | contig 29604 bp, 31 predicted proteins | sample 2_2465_0518_D_FD_203654 | JGI IMG/M metagenome (GOLD analysis project Ga0326513, IMG submission 203654) | Bovine rumen microbial communities from UC Davis, California, United States - 2_2465_0518 | ecosystem: Host-associated > Mammals > Digestive system > Stomach > Rumen | place: USA...
ATCAAGAAGACACAAAATGTGATTCTGGAAGTTTTCATTTTGCCATCTCCACATTGCAAAATGTTTATTAAATAACGGCATATTAGAAAAAGACCTATTTTTTAGTAGGTACGGGATAAACAATTCCCACTTTTTAGTAGGTGGTTTGAAATATATTTTATATCTTTGCCAACAGAAAAAAATCAATTCATTTAAAGTTATGGCAAAGGTAAGCAAAAAAACAGAAAAGGCAATCATTTGGGGTAGAACTTCAACAATCTATCAGGAGATTGATGAACAGGTTAATGAAATGATTGAGTATGCATTGAATGATGGTTATTCCAAAGACAACATCATCATCATAAAGTCAAAAGGTGCTTCAGCCATTAAGCAGAATGCATTGTACAAGAAAGAGGTTGAAGAACTGTTGACCAAACTTAAATCAGACAAATCCATCAAATGTGCCTATACTTGGGAAATCAGCAGGATTGCAAGGGTAGAGAGTGTGTTTTACCAGATGAAAGAGTATTTCATCAATAACAAGATTCAACTTGTTGTGAAGACCCCATCCATAAGGTTGTTGAATGAGAATGGAGAGGTTGACCCATCACAGGAACTTATTTTGAATTTGATGATGACATTGGCAAAACAGGAAATGTCATTAAAGAAAAAGAGGATGATGAGAGGTGCAAGAGTTGCAAAAACACAGGGCAAGTTTGGTGGCGGTGCAAATTTGCTATATGGTTATGGTGTTGACAATGATGGTTATATAGTGGTGAATGAGGATGAGGCAAATGTGGTGCGTGACATCTTCAATATGTACCTCAATGAGAATATGAGTGCTGGTGCAATCTTCAAGCACTTTGCAGAAAGAGGCATTTTTAACCCCAATATGAGGGGAAACAGTGTCAAGGTGGGCAAGATTACCGCCATACTAACAAACTACTCATATGCTGGCTTAAAAGGGCATTACAAGCGCAATGGAGAGGTTATTGAGAGCCAACACATATATCCAGCAATTGTTGAAAAGGAAACCATTGACAAGGCTGTTGAGATGATTGAGAAGAGAAAGCATATGCCCAAGACCACAACCAAGAACATCTATTATGCAAAGGGTCTGTTGAAGTGTGCGGAATGTGGTTATATTATGGCTGCAAAAAGAAACAATGTGGTGTACAGATGTGAGGGTCACGGACACAATATGACCATCAACATCAATGCTGTTGATTGTGTTGCTTGGACTGCTGCAAGTGCATTGAATGATTGGTACATATATACCCAATCCAACAAGAACAAGGCTGACTATGAAAAGCAGATTGATGAAAATGAAACCATTCTTTCAACCAAGACCAATGAAATGAGTGATATTCAAGCAAGAATGGACAGATTGAATGACCTGTATATTGATGGTGTGATGAACAAGGACAAATACACCACCAAACTCAATGCTTTACAGGATGAGATGAATGATGTACAAAAGCAAATAACAGCAACAGAGAACAAGATATACCAATTGAAAGGTCTGTTGTCCAACATTGAGGATAATGCCCAAGAGGGTGTCATATTGCCATACAGTGACCAAGTTGAGGATGATGCCACAAGACGTGAGATTATTGTCAAGGTCATTGATTACATTTCCGTTGAAAAGATTGGTGACAGGCAGTTCAGATTGAAAGTGTACAACAAGGTTGGCAGACCAATGGATGATGAGTGGTTTGAGGTTTATACCAAAGCCAACAAGGTTAATGTATTGCAGCATTTTGGCAACACAACCCTAAACATAACAAGATATATGGATAAAAGGTTTAAACAGCAATAAAAAAATGGGATATCTTCACAGACTTCCCATTCAGAAAAACATAATATAATATGGCTAGATTTTAAACAAAAAATTAAAATAATAAACAATTTATAATGTAGTTTATAGAACCCTTTGAACCGCTGTTCATATATAAATATATCGCTATTTCAAAAAGTTTTAGAATTTCATTAAATTTTTATGTCCTGTTTTTCCTTTTTATTGTTCCTTTTTACCTTTTGTTCATTTGCATGGAGTTTACCGTGGCAATCCTTGCATAAGGCTGTTAAATTATCATAGTCCAGAAGTCTTTTCCATCTTTCCATTTCTCCAATATTTGGGTCAAATGGACTTAATTTGTGGTGAATGTCACTGGCTGGAACAATAATGCCATTCTTCAGACATTCCTCACATAATGGATGAGATTGTTTATATATCAACCTCAGGTTTCTCCACTGTTGGTTTCCGTAGTATTTTGCTCTGTCTTGCTTTTTGGTTGACTTGTTCAAGAGCAAGGGTTTCTTGTTAATTGTAGGCATTGTGTGGTATTATTCCGTTATATATGCATTGATTGATGGGGATGAAGAATGTGGGTTGCTGTTCATATTGGTGTTTGGTGGTGTATTGCACTTTGGGGATGTTCCAATTTCTTATAACAATATTGTTCATGTCAAGTTTTTTCAAATTGAAAATGAAATATTGTTCATTGTTGACAAGGTATATAATCAATGGTGTTTCATCCTCATTGATGGTTTCCATGATGTTGCAGTACTTTTTCACCTTTAAGGGCAATGTTTCAAGTTCTTCCATACAGTCAATGTTTCTTTCCTTTATCTCAATTTTGTATTTCTTCCTTTTCTTTCCTTTTTCAACCACCATATTGGCATCAACTGGATAATATGTCTTTGTCTGTGTCATTGAGATTCTTGCGTCATACGCTTGAAAAATGGTGGTCATTATCTTATTTGTTATATTGAAGTCCTTTCTTTCTTGGATATCTATTTTTTCTCTATCAGTCATAAATGAGGAATTAAATATTTTATTTTAATTCTTCATTTTTTTCCTTTTCCATAATTCTTCTTAAGCACAGGCCATCATGCAGAAACAGCAAGTGACCACCACATAACACAATGTGACCACAAAGTCACAGCAAATATCAAACGGTGTTTTCTCTTTCATCTTTAATTAAATTAATTACCTTATTTTAATAATAAATAGTTTGATATTTGGAAAAAAATAGATTTTAACAAATTTTAATAGAAAATGTTTGGTTTTTTCTGGATTTTGCAGCAGATTTGCAAATGTTAAAATGAAATATTAACTTAAAATTATTGTTGAATCATTAAAATTATCATTAAAATGGAAGAAAGAACAAAACAAAATGCATTTGAGATTGAAATGAACAGGGATTTGACCACTTTAAGTGATTATATCTTGTTGCGTGACTATGAATGGCTGGAATTCTTTTATGATGAGGTGGTTACACCAAAAGAAATGGAAGAAATAAAACAAAAATACGGAAAAGAAATAAGGAAAAGAACACAAAAACACCCCAAAACTATTAAAATTAGTTAAAAAGTGTGTCATTAACCAAAAAAAAGTTGCAGAAAAATTTGGATATGTCAAAACTTTAACCTAATTTTGTAAGTGTTAAATGAATAATAAACTATTTAAGTTATAATTAACAATAATGAAATATCTGTTTTTCATAACATATTTTTAATTTTTCATATTAAACTAAGTTTTCATTTTCATCCCTTGGTCTGTGAAGATAGAGGGATTTTCAAAGAGAGAGAGTTAAATATAATATATTTTAAAACAACTAAAAACAAAAAATTATGGTAGAAAAGAGAGATTTTACTTATGACGTTTCAATTTTCAGGGATGATGTTGCTTACAGTGTCAAAACAGAAAATGTAGCAGTGTTTAACACTATTAAAAGGCTTATGGGTGAGAAACACATTCCCAATGACGGTGAATCAGAGGTGTTGGATAAAGATGAAAAACCACTCAAACAATTCATTGGAATCAGAAAGAGAACTGATGCAAAAAAACTCATAAATGTTCTTATTAATGAGCCGTGGTGTTATCTGCACATTGATTTGAATTAATTTATTACTTATATCTGATAATGATTTAATTTTAAAAATGTAAAGAAATATGGCAAAGAAGAAAAAGATTGTAATTGATTTGCTTGGTGGTTATGATGTCAATATTGGGACATTGATTGAGAATAAGGACAAGCAGGCTTTTTACCGTTTTGTTAATGTTCCAAGTGGAAAATACAAGGACATTGATTATTGTTGGTGTTGGATTGATTATCCCATTTCCCCCAATAAGGTTCTTTTGAAAATTGAACTTGACAAGACTGATTGCAAGGATGGTTCAATAATGATTGATGTTAATGACATCTTGAATCAGATTGCAAGTAAGTATGAAGAATTGTGGAATGAACATCAAGATTGGTTTGGTCATTATCTGGGTGAATTGTATATTGAATTGCTTGAAATGTATGACCAACACATTTTTATGTATGTTGGTTCATAATATTTGAAAACTTTTGAAAATAAGGATATATTTATAATAAAGGTTGAGACATTGCAAGGTCTTTTGTTGGGTAGCATTTCTTTGTTCCACTACCCAACATTAACAACCCCAAGAGATGGAATGAGGAACTTTATAATAATTGATTAAAATTGGAACAAAGATGAGTTTTACATTTAATTTAACGGTATCAGACCAAGGTTTTGAGACAAAACCAAAAGATTACACAAAGATTACATTCACAGAGCAGAATGTTACCATGACACAGATGGTTGATTATATCAAGAATGGTCATTTGTTCTCTTGCGTTTATGATGATTCACAGTTTGGCATTAAGTACAAGGTCAGTGAGCATTTTGTATCAACAAACGTTATTCCCATTGACATTGATGATTGTGATTGCTCAATGAGGGATTTTATGTCCACATTGAAGTTTTCCCCATCCATTGCCTATGAGACGTTTTCAAACCTCAAAGATGGGAATGGTTACAGGTTCAGATTGTTGTATGTGTTCAATGAGACACTTGATTGCAATGATTATACATTGTTGTATAATGCCATATGCAGGGCAAATGAACTCAATGGGTCTTATAATGATACACATTCCAAGTCACCATATCAGAAGTATTGGGGAACATCAAGGAGCAATGACATTGTACCTGTTGGTATGTTGTATTCAATTTCTTCTTTTGATGGGTATATGGAGAGTGTCCTGAACCAATCACTTATAAAGAGAAGAACCAAGAGTAATAAGCCATTGGAACAGGACACTTTTAATCTCAATGATAAAACCTTTAAGGAGTATTGGGATAAAAGAACAGATATTGACATTCTCACACATATGAGACACTATCAAACCAATGAATGCACACAGATAGATTGGGAAGATGGTGAATTATGGAGAAACTTGGAAGATACCCATTACTATCAAATCAAACGCAAATGGGAAATGAGACTTGCTTTCAATGGTGGAAGATATAAAAGAATACCTGTGAACAGACGGTTGATGAATGGTCAGCACAGAAGAAACAAGATATTCATATCATTGGTAAGGAGAAGACTGATTGACCCAACAATAACAATTGAACATCTATGTTACGCAGCACTGTATGAACTGTATTTCTTCATTGACAACACAGACAAAGCAGACTACATAACAAGACACCAATTGGCACAAATTGCAAATTCAGCATTGAATACGGATTTGGAACGTTACAGGGAAAGATTGAGAGAGAATAAGAAGTTCAAGGTTAACAAAATGGAAGCAACAAGACAAGGATTGACAACAAGACAAGCGGTTGCAAAGGCAAACAGTGAGAGGATTGCCCAAAAGAAAGAAAAGGAATATGCAGAATTGTCAAGGAAATATGACCAAACACTTTCTGTAAGAAAAAACGCAGAATTGCTTGGCATAAGCAAGACCAAGGCACAAGCATTAAAGAAATGGCTACAAGCCACTGAAACAAGTTCAATGGATAAGTTACCCACCAAAGAGGACAGGACGCAACCTGAGGCACAGGAATGCCCAAAAATCAAATCAAAACCATATTCAACACTTGAAGAAGAGGATTTTTCCCAATTGGTGTATGAGCATTTTGAAAAAATAGAAAACAGACTTGATGTAATTGAAAACAAACTCAAACTTAATGAGGGAAAAATGACACAAAAAGAGATATGGGAAATGTTTTATTCCATTGCATAAAATAAATTATTAAAAACAGATAACTATGAAAGAGACTTGTTCATTATGTGTCTATTTTCATGACGCAGACAACAAATGTTATTTAAAGGAAATTGAAACCAAACCCACAAAATCATGTAGCAAATGGAAGGGCTTTAGAGAATAAAGGGATTAAAATAAATTACTATGAGTATAATTGAAGAATGGAGAAACATACAAGGTTATGATGGATATCAAGTGTCAAATCTTGGCAGAGTAAGGAGTTTGGATAGATGGGTGAAAGGAAAAAATGATACTATGCGCTTTATTAAAGGTTCTATTTTAAAATTGGAATTAACACATAGAGGTTATTTACAAGTTAGTTTATATAAAAATGGTAAACAAAAAAGAATGCTAATTCACCGTTTGGTGGCAATGGCATTTATTCCCAACACTGACAACCTAAGTGAGATTAATCACAAGGATGAGAATCCTTTAAACAATTGCGTTAATAATTTGGAATGGTGTACACATGATTATAATCTGCATTATGGAACTCATTATGAAAAAGTTGCAGCAGCAAACACAAATAATCCAAAAACAAGCAAAGCAGTTGTTGCACTTGACCCCAAAACACTTGAAATAGTATTTGAATTTCCATCTATGGAAGAAGCCAAAAGATATGGTTTTAATAATACACATATAGGTCAATGTTGCAAAAACATAAGAAAGACACATAAAGGTTTTGAATGGAGATTTAGAACATGATGAGAAAGAAACGCACAAAGGAGGAAATTGAAAAGTTTTTGAAGAAAATCAGACCAAAAGATGCTGATGAAAGAATAAGAAAGTTTCAAGAGTGGTGTAGACAAACACAACCCAAAACAAAGAACTATCACCCCAAAGACGGAATATTTCCATAAAAATATTTGGTTGTTTTGCAGATTTGCATTATATTTATAAAAAATAACTTATAATTTATTTATGATTATGGAAAAGGAAATTTGGAAGGACATTAAGGGTTACACTGGGTATTATCAAATATCATCAAGTGGACGTGTAAAGAGTTGTGAAAGGACAATCATTCAGAACAACGGAAGGTTTCACAACAGGAAAGAGAGGATTTTGACCCCTCACAGCAACAAGAACACTAGTTATCTTCAGGTGATGTTGGTTGTACACAAAAGAATTAAGTTGTGTTACATTCACAGATTGGTGGCAGAAGCATTTGTTAAAAATCCCAATTCAAGTGAATACAAGTTTGTCACGCACATCAATGGTGACATACAGGACAACAGGGCAGAAAATCTTGCTTGGGTGTCAAAATCTCAGAATAAGAACAAAAGACTAGGGCTTTATGGCAAAGAAAAATAGTAAATATTCAGAATATTCAAGGGAAACACAGGCATTTATGAATGCTGTTGAAAAGCACCTTACAGCCAAGTTTGGAGAAATAAACAATGAGTGGGAAGGTATATTGACAATGTTGGCAACCCAATATCAAGTGTTCCTTGATTGCAAAGAGAGAATAAGGGAAGATGGTTTGATGATACGTGATAGGTTTGGCGCACTGGTGAAACATCCTTTGTTAAAAGTCCAAACAGATAGTCAAATTCAAATTGTCAAACTTGTGTCAGAATTTGGATTGTCACCAAAGGCAATGAAGGGGTTAAACCTCAATGAAAATAATGATGAAGAGTTTATTGAGGACTTAACCAACGGATGACCAATGAAAAAACAGATAAATACAAGGAATATGCATTGCAAGTTGTTAACAATGAAATAACGGCTTGCAATTACATTAAATTGGCTTGTCAACGCTATCTTGATTGGTTTGACAGGGATGACATTCAATTTGTACCGGAGAAAGCAGACAAGGTTGTCAATTTCTGTCAGAAGTTAAAGCATTTCACAGGCAGATTCAACAACAAACCCTTTATTCTTCAACCATTTCAAAAGTGGATTATTTACAACATATATGGTTTCTATTTTAGAGGAACAGATGAAAGGGTAATCAAGAATGTCTGGATAGAACTTGCAAGAAAGAACGGCAAGACATTCTTTGCTGCTGCATTGGGTCTTTATGCATTGATTGGTGATGGTGAGAACAATTCAGAGGTTGAATTGATTGCAAACAGCAGAAAACAGGCAACCATATGTTTTGATATGTGTTCAAATATGGTTTCCAAACTTGACCCCAAACACAAGTATTTCAAGACATACAGGGACAAGATAAAGTTTGATTATACCAAATCATTTCTTCAAGTGCTGTCAAGTGATAGTGGAGCAAATGACGGATGGAATTCATATTGTTTCATTGCTGATGAGGTTCACGCATACGCAGATTCAAAACTCTTTGATGTGATGAAATCATCACAAGGTATGCGTGACAATCCTCTGGCTATTTCTTGCACCACAGCAGGTTTCAATCTCTTTTCATTTGCCTATACACAGAGAAAGACCAACATTGAGGTTCTTTATGGAAAGAAAGATGATGATTCACAATTCACAGCCATATACACATTGGATGATGATGATGATTTTAGGGATGAAAGTGTCTGGATAAAGGCAAATCCCAATTTGGGTGTAACTGTCAAGATGCAGTATTTGAGGGAACAGGTACAGCAAGCCAAAAACAACGTTGCACTTGAAATAAGCACCAGAACAAAGAACTTCAATCAATGGTTGGCAACCTCTGACATTTGGATTTCAAATGATATATTGCTCAAATATTCACAAAAGGTCAACATTGAGGATTATAAAGACCAAGAATTGTTTCCATATCTTGGTGTTGACTTGTCAAGTGTCAGTGACTTGACCTGTGTTTCACTTTTAATACCGTTGGAAGGTGAAAAGTTTGTATTCAAGAATTATTATTATCTGCCACAATCCGCACTGGATAACAACTCCAACGCTGAATTATACAGATTATGGTACAAGAAAGGATATCTGACAGTAACCCAAGGAAATGTCTGTGACTATGATTTCATCATAAGTGACATCATGAAAATCAACAATATCCTACCATTACAGATGATTGGTTATGACAAATGGAATGCAACACAGGCAGCAATACAAATGACAGAATTGGGTTTGCCATTACAACCATATCCGCAAAGTATTGCCAATTTCTCAATGCCCACAAAAGCACTTGAAAGAATAATAAAAATGGGTAACGCAATAATTGATGACAATGAGATTACACGTTTCTGTTTCTCCAATGTGGTACTCAAACATGACTGGAATGATAATGTGAAACCAATTAAAGAGGAAAACCAACAGAAAATAGATGGATGTATAGCCATGATACAGGCATTGGGAACATATTTAAGCCAAACCCACTTCAATAATGAAATATTTGGCTTTCAAGTTGAATAATTGAAAAAATCAGACTATTTATATAATAAAGGATTTAGGATAACAGGAATGGACATAAGGAAATTTTTTGGATTGGAAAAGGAAAAGCGTTCAGACGGATTGCAATATGTGAGCAATTTTTCAGACGCATTGAGTTTTGCTCCGTTCATCCATAATTGTACTGCAATGAACCTGTCAGCAGTTTACAGAGCAACAGAAATTATCAGTGACAGTATTGCAGTATTACCCATCAAGATTCAGAAATTGGGTGAAAAGGGCAAGAATGAATTGGACAGCCATCCTCTTAAATTGGTATTCTCTGATAAAAACAGCAACAACATTCTATCAAAGTTCACAATGATGAAATTGCTTGTTCAATCAGTCATTTTAAGGGGAAACGGATTTGCACTCATTTTAAGGGCAGAAGACGGTACAGTAACAGGATTAAGGTTTCTGGAACCACAAGAGGTTATTATCAACTACAACAAAATCACTGGTGAATTGTATTACACAGTGCCAAAGTTGACCAAATCAAAGCACATTGAACCCATCAATATGATTCATCTTATTAAAAACTCATATGATGGTGTCAATGGTCTGTCAGTTCTCTCATACGCATACAGAACAATAAAGAATGCCAATGCCACAGAAGAAAGTGCAAAGTCATTCTTTGATAACGGTATGAATTTAAGTGGTGTTCTCACTGTCCAAGGACAACTTCAACAGAAACAAAAGGATGATATAAGAAGCAGTTGGGCACAAGCCTATGCCAATGGTGGGCAAGGTCTGGCAGTTTTGCAAGGCAATATGACATACCAGCCAATACAAATCAATGCCAAAGATGCACAGATGCTTGAAAGCAGAGTTTTCAATGTACAGGACATTGCAAGGTTCTTTGGTCTTAACCCTGTGTTATTGGGAGACTTGTCACACGCAAGTTATAACACCATTGAAGCAGTTCAGCAGGAATTCTTGGTGCATACGTTACAGCCATATGTCACAATGATAGAGAATGAGTTTAACCGCAAGTTGCTCAAACCAAGTGAAAGGAAATTGCAAATAATTCTTGAAACCAATGAGATTTTGAGAACTGACAAGTCAGCACAAGCCAATTACTATTCAACAATGCTCTCCAATGGAATTATGAGTATTAATGAAATTAGGAAAGAATTGGGTTATAATCCTGTTGATGGTGCAGATGACTTGGTTTTGCCTTATACAGACCTGTCACAAAACACAATTGGAAATAATAAAGAACAAAACACCAATGAGGAATGAAAAGAGTTTCACCAACAACTGACATAATGTTCCCGTTATCTGGTTTAAATGGTTTGACCACAAACTTTAAAATCAGGTTTTATACAACAAACAAATCATTTTACATTGAGAAAACACAAAGGGATGTGTCACACCACATCATATCATCACCGCCAAATTTTGAAACAGAGGACTTTATCAATCTGAATTGGTCAGAATTGCAGTCCATTGGTGAGGGTGTGATGAATTACACACTTTATACCTATGAGACGGATGAGGGTTTTGATGATGGAAAATATGACAATTCATATTCACGGACAACTGACTATTATATTGACAGCGGAATAATCATTGATGATGACCAACCTGACAAAACGGTATCAGAACTTATTGCGGAGATTGACCAAAAGGTTGATGGGGAAATTGCAAGGTCAACACAAAAGGATGAGGAACATGATGATGCAATTGCCAATCTTCAAGATGAGATTGACAACATTGACGTTGACTTGTCAGACTATTACAACAAAGATGAGATTGATGACATGGAACTTGTCACATCATCCGCATTGAATGACCTCAATGACAGAATAAATGAAATTGACCTCACAGGTTATGCAACTGAAACTTGGGTAAGTACAAACTATTACAACAAGACCTACATTGACACAACCATTGGGAATATTGAAACATTGCTTTCACAAATATAAGATATTAAAATAAAAGGAGGAAAAAGAGATGTCTATTGCTAGTGAGATTTTAAGATTGCAAAATGCAAAAATTGACATAAAGGTGTCTATTGAGAACAAGGGTGTTAATGTGCCCAACAATGAGACCATTGACAACTATAACACATATATTGACCAGATACAAACAGGTGGAGGTGGTGGAAATGCAGACCTCATTAATTTATTGGAAAAAGATATAACATCAATTGACATTCCAAGTGGAACAACAAGTATTGGTGAAAATGCTTTCTATAAATGTACAAGTCTTGCAAGTGTTACAATACCAAATACTGTCACTTCAATTAATTCTAATGCTTTTGAACAATGTTCAAGTCTTACAAGCATTACAATACCAAACAGTGTCACAGGTATTGGTATGGGTGCTTTTTCTAATTGTACAAGCCTTGCAAGCATTACAATGGGTAATAGTGTTACAGGTTTGGGAGCCAGTGCTTTTTCTAATTGTACAAGTCTTACAAGCCTTACATTACCAGAGAGCATTCAATTTGTTGGAGGTTGGTGTTTCACTTATTGCAGCAACCTCACAAGCATAACATTTTTGGGCACAACAGCACCATTTTTTGACAGAGGGGCATTGAATGGAACATCATCAAACCTTGTCATATATGTACCAAGTGAAAGTCTTAACGCATACAGGACAGCCATAAGTGACAGTGACAGTGATGACTGGAGAGGTACAGTTCAACCAATCCCAAACGCATAAAATAAAAAATTATATAATTTAATCATGATTAAAATCTTTGAAACATTAGAAAAATACAACACCTACACAAACAATGGGCAGAACCTTGAGAGTGGGGATTTGTACTATGTCAAAGAGGATAACTCAACACATTATCTGACCAACAATATTGACGGAGTTACCACCATCTATGACACAGTTGAAACCCCATCAGGAAACATTGAGATTACAGAGAATGGTGAAGATATTGACATTGCACAATATGCAACAGCCACAGTTGATGTTCCAATACCTGAGGGTTATATTATACCAACTGGCAACAAATCAATCACTGCAAATGGAGAGAACATTGATGTGAATGACTATGCAACGGCAAGTGTTAATGTTCCTGTTCCACCTGAATATATCATACCAACAGGGAATGTAAGTTTGACAGAGAATGGAGAGAATATCAACATTGCCCAATATGCAACCGCAACGGTGAATGTGGCAGCACAAGCAAAGAACTATATTGTTGAGGGTACTGAATATGACCCAACTGCAACATATACAGGTGCATTTTTTTTGGATAAACCAAGAGCAATAAAAAAAGTAAATATTCCAAACGGATATACATCACTTAGTAATAATGCTTTAATGCAATGTTATGATATGACAGATGTTGTTATTCCAAACAGTGTTACAACCATTGGTAATTCAGCATTTGCAAATTGTAACAACATAGATACATTAACCATTCCAAACAGTGTCACTTCAATTGGTTATGGATTATTGGAGAATGGTGATACTTCTCCGCAAGGTGGTGTCAAACATATTGTAATAGGAAGTGGTCTTGCAACAATTGGAACAAATAGTTCAAGTTATGGACTTTTAGGTACAGCAGCAACAAGACGTTGTGAGAGCATAACTGTTGACAGCAACAACCAAACATATGATTCAAGAAACAATTGTAATGCAATCATAGAAACAGCAACCAACACACTTTTGCTTGGTTGTAATAATACCGTTATACCTAATACAGTCACTACTATTGGTGAATATGTTTTCAGAAATTGTAGTGGTCTTAAAAGCATAACTATACCTGATAGTGTCACTTCTATTGGTAATAATGCTTTCTATGGTTGTAGAGGTCTTACAAGCCTTACAATACCTGATAGTGTCACTACTATTGGTGAAGGTGCTTTCAGTTATTGTAGTGGTCTTACAAGTGTTACAATACCAGATAGTGTAACTTCTATTGGTAATTATGTTTTCTCTTCATGTACTAATCTCACAACTATAACAATACATGCAACAACACCTCCAACATTGGGTTCAGACGCATTTTATATGTCTAATAAAATAAATAAAATCTATGTACCTGCTGAAAGTGTGGAAGCATATAAAGCAGCAAACAGATGGTCAACAAAGGCATCAATAATACAAGCCATTCCAACAACATAATCTTAATTAATATCTAATATCATGGCAAAGAATAAGGAAATCAGAAATATATCAAACCAGATAAGACGCTTCAACCAAGAATCACGCTTGGTTGAGGGTCTTGCCGTTGTCTTTGACAGTGAATCAAGAGATATGGGATTCATTGAAACAATCTCAAAAGATGCAATTACAGAGGAAACAATAAGAAACTCTGACATATTTGCCACACTTGACCATGACAAGTCAAGGGGCATTCTTGCAAGAAGCAGATATGGTGAGGGAACACTTAAACTTGAATTGAAAGATGATGGTTTGCACTATTCCTTTGAAGCACCAGACACACCACTTGGTGATGAACTTTTAAGTTATCTCACAAGGGGAGAAATAACCACATCCTCATTTGCGTTTGTTGTTGACCAAAATGGTGGTGATGAATGGTACAGGGGTGATGATGGTCATTTAAGAAGAAACATTAAGAAGATATACAGACTTTATGACGTGAGTCCTGTTTTTGAAGCCGCTTATATGGACACTGATTGTGCAAAGAGAAAATTTGATGAATTATCAAATATTGATGAAAAATTGGACAATTTAAAGACCCAATTTGAAAACATTTGAAAATATCAACATATTTATAATAAAGACCCGTAGGGAAGCGGGTTACTGGGCGGTGAGGGCAATGTCATTGGACACCCTGTGAAACGTCAATATAGTAAATCCTGTTAAACAGGTATATAATTCCCTAATAAAGAATTAACTCTAAAGCATATGAGTAATAGTTTGGAAATTAAAGACGCAAGAAACCAACTCAAACAAAGGGCATTGGAAATCATTGACACCTGTAAGAAAGAGGTGAGGGATTTGACCCAAGCGGAAACAGATGAGTTGGAAACCATCAAAGCACAGATTAAAGAAAAAGATGAAGAATTAAGAGACCTCCAAGAAAGACTTGATAACCTCAATTTTGAGACTGAAGAAAATGAAGAGGTCAGAACAATTGATAATAATAAAAGTAATATTACTGACAAAATGAATAAAAGATTTTCACTTTTAAAGGCAATCAGAAGCATTGCCAACAACCAACCACTTGATGATGTTTCAATGGCTGTCATCAACGCAGGTAAAGAAGAAGCAAGAAAAGCCGGTGTAAATGCACAAGGTCAAATCCAACTTCCAACAATGGAAGAAAGAGCAACAGTTACAGTGGCATCTGAAGGAGAGGACGTAGTGGCTACACAGTTGTTTGACATCCTCACTCCATTGAGAGCAAGAAACGTTTTGGTACAGGCAGGTGCCAAATTCCTCACCAACCTTGTTGGCAATGTTCAATATCCAACAATGACCAAATCCAATGTGACTTGGGAAGGTGAGACCTCATCCGCAAGTGATGGCGCACCAACATTTGGTCACGTTACTCTCAGTCCTAAGCGTATTACGGCTTACGTTGACGTGAGTAAGATGCTTATTGCCCAGGACAGCATTGGTGTTGAGAACGCTATCAGAGAAGACTTGATTAAGGCTGTGAATGCCAAGATTGAGGAAACTGTTCTTGGTGATGCTGCTGGAACCACAACCAAACCTGAAGGTATCTTCAAGACCATTGAACCAGACGCAGTTGCTGATTATGCAGGTATCTGTGACAAGGAAGCAGATGTTGAAGACGCAAATGTATATGGTGATTGCGTTTACATTATGTCTAACAAGGCAAAGGCTGCTTTGCGCTGTATGTTGAAAGGCACAAATGCCACTGGTATGGTTTATGAGAACGGTGAGGTTGATGGAACAAAAGCATTCAACACCTCAAATGTAAGTGGCAAACAATATGTTTACGGTGACTTCTCCAACCTTGCAATTGGTTCTTGGGGTGGTGTTGACCTCACAGTTGACCCTTACACAAAGGCTGCTGACGGACAAATCAGACTTGTGGTTAATATGTATGTTGATGCTGCAATTCTCCGTGAGGAAGCATTTGTTACTGGTGAGATTGGTGAATAATCAAAAAACTTAAACAATAATGGGTTTGGGGTATATTCCCCAACCCAATTTTAAAATCATTTACAATGTACCTTCAATTATATCAATTAAAAAAACAACTCAACATTGATGAATCATTTCATGATGATGATGAATACTTGGTTGACTTGGCAAAGGTTGCTGAAAATGCAATACAGAGACACATTGACCATCCATTGTCAGACTTGGAAGATGATGAGGGTATGTTGCCAATGCCACTTATTCACGCAATGCTCTTGATGGTGGGCACATTCTACGCAAAAAGGGAAAGCGTTGCTTTTGCTGCAAGTGTTGAAGTACCTCTGGCATATGAATACTTGCTTTCATTATATAAGGACTATAACGGCAAACATGAATGGTTGCCAAACATTTAAGAAAGGGTTATAACTATGATGGCAGGTCAGTACAATGAAATAATCAACATATACAAGTCAATTGAAACCATCAATGATTATGGAGAAAGGGAGATAACAACCCAATTCATTTTCAGAACAAGGGCAAAACATGAAAACACAAGTGGAACAAGGCAAAATGAGAACAATGAGATTGTTTATGACCACACAAAAACATTTTATGTCAGAAGTTATGTACCAATAACTGACACCTCAATCATTGAGTTTGATGACAGGAAATGGAGGGTCATAACAATTGACAGAAGAAGAGAGCAGAATGACATAAGAATAGTTACGGAACTGATAAATGAGTAATGATTTTGTAGCCATAGACAGCAAGAGGGTAGATGAAATACTTGCAACCCTTTCAGACCAACAGACAGTGAATGACATACTGAATGAGGGTCTTGAAGAAATGGCAAATGTCTATTACAATGAGGTTCTGACCAGTTTGAGAAGGGAAATGGGAACGGCAGCGGACACATCAGGAAAGACAACCAATGCTTGGCATCAGTTCATATATCCATTGTCCACAGGTATTGCAATACATCCTGACCCACAACACACAACTTATGGAGTTCATGGCTTGAAAGACCCAAGATTACTATTCTTTGAGGGTGGCACAAAGCAACGGTACACCAAAGGCAAGAAGATTACAGGCTACAAAGTCAGCAAGAGCGGAAAGGTGAATTATAACAGATTGCAGCGCACTGGAAAAGGTGGTTACAGAGGGTTCATAACAGCCAACAATTTCTTCACAAAAGGTATCACAAGCGCAGAGTCAACGGCATTGGACACACTTACACAGACAATAATCAACGCAATAAGGAATAAAGGGGTAGACATACAATGAAGAACTTCAAAATAGGAAAAGAGATAAACAGATTGTTAAAGAACAACGTTCTTGGACTTGGGGACAAGGTTTTTCCATTGGTTGCAAATCCCAACACAACATTCCCATTCCTTGTGTACAGAAGGATAGGATATACACCAAGGTCAAACAAAGACTACGTTGGTGAGATAATATCAATTGAAATGAATATTGCCACAGAGACATACCAAGAGGGAGTTGACATTGCAAACCAAGTTGCAGACATCCTTGAGAGAAAGGAAACAGATATAATTGAAACAATCCAACTTGTAAATGTCTATGAACTGTATCTACAGGATACATTCATACAGAACCTACAATTTAGGATTGAACTAAAATAAATTGACAATAAAATTATAAATTACATAGTACTATGAGTAAAATTCAAGGTTCAGACCTTATGCTTTTTGTTGATGACAAGAGCATTGCTTATGCAACAAATCACACCTTAGAAATATCAGGTGAGACCCAAGACACTTCAAATAAAGATGAAGGTGCAGGTGGTTGGAGTTCCAATGAGGTATCATTACTTTCTTGGAGTGCCACATCTGACAACCTTTATTCAGTTGATGGTGAGGGTGACAATTTTGAAGATTTATTTGACCTTATGATTGCCAAGACACCAATTGATGCGGTGTTTGCAGTCAAGTCACAGAACACGGTTGATGTACCAACGGGCGGTTGGACTGCTGCAACAACAGGCTATAAAGGAAAAGTGGTTATCACAAGCCTTTCCTTAAACGCACCTCACGGTGAGTATGCAACATATACCGCACAGTTCCAAGGTGTTGGTGCTTTACAGAAAAAGACACAATAATCTTATTTCTCAATCAACATATCTTCAAATGGAATAATCACATTTTATGTGGTTGTTCCGTTTTTTTTATTGATTTTTTCAATGGATGGAACTATTTATTTATGAAATAACACATAAAACAAATACAAAATGGAAAACATTACAATTAAGGGAAAACAGTACAATCTGAAGTACACAATTAGAAGTCTCTTCATATTTGAACAGATTACAAAGAAATCATTTAAGATTGAAAGCCTTTTGGACAATTACATTTTCTTCTACTCAATAATATTGGCAAACAACAAGGACTGTGTGCTTGAATGGGATGATTACATTGACGCAATGGATGATGACCCAACATTGTTTTCAAGGATGACAGAGATAATTGCAAAACAGCAAAAGAAGAATGAGTTGTTTGATGAGGATGAAAAGGATGACGGTGAAAAAAAAAGTTAAGCATAAGTGAAATATATGCACTGTTGGTCTTGAAACATCATCTTGACCCATCATATGTTCTGGATGAAATGGAGTTCTATGAGATAAGACCATTGCTAAAATATGAGCATTATTCACATAGGGATGACTGGGAGCAGGCAAGACTTATTGCATATATGGTTGCACAGGTTAACAGCAAAAAGAAACTTAAATTCCAAGACATCACCAAATTCTATTGGGAAGAGGAACAAGAGGAACATGACACATCAATAAGCAAAGAGGATGTTGAGAGATTGAGGAAAAAGGCAGAACAATACATAAAGTCAAAAACAAAATAAAGAATGGCAGAAATTGCGGTAAATCTAAAAGGACAGGATAACTTAACCAATACGGTGAAAAATGCAACCAAGGCTGTTGATGAACTGAAATACCATTCAACGGAACTTGGCAAGTCATATAAGGAGTTTGAGAAAATCACCAACAGTGGAAAATCCCTCAAAGCACAACTTAACCAACTCAAGGCTTTGATGGCAGACATGAATATGAAAGGTCTGTCAGGAAGTGATGAGTTCAACCAAATTGCCCAATATGCAGGTCAAGTCAAGGATGCAATATCAGATGCATCACAAGCAGTTGACAAGTTCAGTTCAGACACACTTAACTTGGATGCTTCAATACAGGCACTTCAAGGTGTTGCAGCAGCAGGTTCAATTGCCACAGGTGCAATGGCATTATTTGGTGTTGAGAATGAACACGTCACCCAGACAATAATGAAAGTACAGTCAGCATTGGCAATATTGAACGGTGTTCAAGCAATAGCAAACGTTTTGAACAAGGACAGTGCATTGATGCTCAAATTGAAATCATTGGGATTCATTGGCAATACAACGGCAACAGCAGCCAATACAGTTGCAGAGAGTGCAAATACAACTGCCACAACAGCCAACACAGCAGGTGAGGTTGCCAATACAACTGCAAAGACAGCCAACACAGCAGCCACAAACGCAGCAACAACCGCACAGTTGGCACATAATGCAGCAGTGCTTGCAAATCCATATGTGCTTGCAGCAGCAGCAGTGGTTGCACTTACAGCAGGTATTGTTGCATTGGTGAGTGCAAACAATGATGCAACGGATTCACAACTTGCAGTGAATATGGCAATAGATGCTTTCAATGATGAGGTTGAAAAGCAGATGGGCAAGGTTTCAGAGCAAATCACCACATTCAACAGACTTAAAAAGACCTATGATGAAAGTGGTGGCAAGGTTGACATCCTCACCAAGAAGATAATAAACAACAAGGAAGCACAACGCATTCTTGGAGTTACCTTGAAGACAGTTGATGATGTCCACAAGTTATTTGGCAGAAACTCACAGAACTATGTCAATGCAGCAATTGCAAGGGCAAACGCAATGGCAGCAGAAGCAGCAGAAGCAGCATTATTGGGAAAGGCACTTTCAGCACTATCAAAGGTATATGCAAAGTTGATGAAAGGTGAGGAAGTTGACTATGCTGATTTCACAAAGGCACTGGAAGCGGTGGGAATCAACAACACCAAGGCTTGGAACATTATGCAACAGGCAGGTGGTCAATATGAACAGGATATCATCTTTGGCAATCTCAAGGTTGACCCAGACAAAGTTGCAGACTTTATGAAGGAAGTCAATAAACTTGTCACTGAAGAGTTTTACAGGAACGGACCTGGGAAAACACTTGGTGAGTTGTTTGAACAATCTATGGCAGACTTTGAAACTGAAACAATAGATTTCAATCAACTCTACACTGACAACAACAATGCAGAACAGAAAGCCAAGAAAATCACCAAACAGGCAAAAGATACCAAGAAAGAAACAAAGCAGACCCATGAGGAAATAAAGAAGATTCTCACCACACTTGAAGGCTGTGATGCAATCATTCAGGACGCTGAAAAGCAAATGAAGAAATTGGACAGGACATCCAAAACATATGAACAAGATGTGCAAAGGCTCAAAAAGGTAATACAGGGTGCAAAGGCTGCAAAACTGTTGCTGATTGACTACTCAACAATAAGCGGACTTTCACAGGCAAAGAGCATCATACAAGACATAATGAAAGACTTGCAACCATCAACGGATGAGTTCAAGGAATGGGACAAGCAACTGAAGAAAATCAATGAGCAAGCATATGAAATGGCAAAGAAACTGTCAGTAAATGGTGACTTGCAATCATTGAAAGGTGTACAGTCAGCATTGAACACAATCATTGATTCACTCCCAGAGGGTTCAGATGAATTGGAGAAATGGGTTAAGTTGTGGAATGATGTAAATGATAAAATCACCAAGACCAACCAACGCATTGATGACTTGAAAAAGGGAATTGAGGAAGGTTCAATTGCCAAATTGCAGCAACAAATCAAGGAAATTGACCAAACACTGCAAAACAAGAACCTCACAACAGAGGTGAGGATTGGATTGAACTACAACAAGAGGGAATTGCAGATGCAGTTGGATGAGTTGCAGAGAGGTGAACTTTCCATTGGTCTTATTCCGGATATGGAGTATACTGAACAAGGTTCTTTTGAAGACTTGGAAAAATCAGCAGAAAATGCAAGGACTGTTATTGCAAAACTTCAATCCCAATATGAAAAGGGCATCATTGACAAAGGCATCCTTAAAAAGGAAATTTGGTATATCAACAGGGATTTGGCAGAACTTGGACTAAAACCAATTCAAATTTATATCAAGACCAATATGGAAGAGGTTGTTGATGATATAAAGAACGGTTTTTCAGAATTGGACAGCCTTATATCCGCAACTGATTCAGTTGTTGCACTGACACAGGCAATTGAGGAAAATGCAGATGCTTGGGATGTGTTCAAGGCTGCTGTTTCAGCAGTTGAGGGTGTGTTGAACGGCATACAGACCATTATGGGAATTGTCAACACAATACAGGAAATTTCAACAATCAACCATTTGAGAAAAGTTGCAGCACTCAATACGGAAATTGGAGCAGACCAAGCAGCAGTAATTGCAACAGAAGAGAAAGCAGCAGCAGATGCAGCAGCAGTTGCGCCAACAACGGCTTCAACAGTGGCACTCAAAGCACAAGAGGCAGCATATTTGGATATGGCAGCAGCAGCAATATTTGCAGCACACGCAAGCATTCCATTTGCAGGTATAGGAATAGCAAGCGGTTATGTCAGCGCAATGATGGCAGTAATGGCAGCACAACACGCAGCATCAGCAGCACTTGCAGCATTCAAGGAAGGTGGTATTGTTCAAGGGTCTTATTCTGAACACCCCATATTGGCACATAAGGGTGAGATGGTTCTTAATGAACACCAACAACAACACCTCTTTGACCTCTTGGATAGCGGTGGCGCATTTGGTGGTTTGGGTGATGTCAGGTTTGTCCTTAAAGGGTCTGACCTTTATGGTTCATTCCACAACTACACAAGAATAAAATCAAAAGTAGGAAAGACAGTACTATGACAATTTACGGAACATTCAAGGACATAAACAACCAGACAGTTGAGGTTGAAATCATCAATTCATCCATTGAGGGAAACCAAGTTGAGATTGGTGAGGATGGTTTGTTTTTCTCTGGTGACCCAATACAGATTGAAAGCAACAATGATGATACATTCAAACACATCATCAAGAAAACGGCAACAATCAATTTGGTCACAAACAGATATGTGGGCAACCTGTTCTTTGCTGAAAATGCAAGGTCTGTAAGTGTTGAGATAACAAAGGACAATGAATGTCTTTTCTATGGGTTTGTTGACCCAAATACATTCAGTCAACCATTCACCAACCCTTTGGATGTATTCTCAATCAACTGCATTGACTGCTTATCCACATTGCAGTATTATAATTACAAGAACAGTACAATAAGAAACTATTCAGACAAAAAGGTCACTGCAACAACAATTTCATTCTACAACATCATCAACAATATGTTTGACAATGCCATATTGCAGGGCAACATATATTATGACTTGTCAAAGGGTTTGACCAGTGGCACAACATCAACAGTCTTTGAGAATTGCGGAATTGCTGAAAATGTAATGTATGGTGATGAGTTCAAGGACTGTTGGACAGATGAACAGACTTTGAATGAAATAATGCAGTACCTCAATCTGCATATTGTCCAAGAGGGAAAAGACTATTTCATTTTTGATTGGAACACATTGAAGAATGCCAGACCAAATTGGATAAATGTAAAGACAAAGGCAGCACATTCAAAGTCACCATCAACCATAACATTGACATCACAAATGCACTCTGACAACAACACCAACATCACTGTTGCGGATGTATACAACCAAATACAGGTAAAGGATGACTTGCAAGGACAGGACACAATTATTGAAAGTCCATTGTCAAATGGTGATTTGGGGTCATTATGGACAGGAAAACAGTTGTATATGACGGAGTATTCAAGTGAGGGAAACGGTGACAATGCAAGGGATGCACTTGAAGATATGGTCAATGACAGACCAACCAATTATGACCATGCATTCCAGACAGATTGGTATATTCAGGCAATGAACAATCCCAATTGGAAATGCTATATTAACGGCAACAAGACATTGGTTGAAACACTTGCAGAGAATGACGGAACAAAATACATCAACCAATGGAAACTTGCCAAATATCTGCGTGAACATCAATGTGTGCCTTACATATTCAGTCTTGGGTCAGTGGAGAGAAAAATGGTTGTTGATGACAACTCACCAGTTTCAAAGATAAACATGACACCATATCTTTATGTTTCAGTCAATGGAAATGAATTGGACAATGATGTTACCCATTCACCAAGTGACAACACAATAAGGGATGCACAGCCAATATTGGAATATGTATCAAACAACAGTGGTGGCGCATTCTCACCAGTGGATGATGAAACAACCAATTATCTTGTATTCAGTGGAAAAGTATTGCTTCAACCAATTCAATATGAAAGTTCATCAAGTCAAGCAACCACCACAAACAACTTCACAGACATATTGACCAATGGTTGCAGAAAGACAGAGGGAGAAAGTCCAAATTGCCCAAACTATGAGGGTGATGGAGTGATTCACACAAAGAACAATATAAAGTCTGACAATAACCCAGACGGAAGGTATTACACAAGAAAGTTCTACACAATTGAAAATCCCAGTGATACAGAACCATTCACATATCTTACAGACGGAACAAGCGGAATACAGCCTTGGACAAAGGATAAATCCGCACATGGATATGAGTTCAGATACACACAGATTGGTGACAGACAAGACCATTTGTCAAAAGTACCGGTTATTGAATGTGAATTGATTATTGGCAACAAGAGACTTATTGAAATTGAACAACAAGGTTCAACTGAAACAACATTCCAATGGGTTACAATAGGACAGGAACCAACCCAGACATATGATGGTGTGTCTTATCCAATAACAACATTCTCTCTTGGAATAAACCCCAAGATAACTGACTATATCATTGGTGATGAATTTGACATCCAGAACACCATAACATATCAGATGAATGTTGATGCTGAAGGTACTGCAATACCTATCACAAAGGATGATGCGGTAAGTGGGCCTGTAATATTCAGAATATTGGGCCCTGTAAATGCCTTATGGAATGACATTGTAAGGGTTCACCCAAGTTTTTGGAGACATACAAGTTGGTCAAACAATTGGCATTTCATACTTGCACATACGCAAAACATCATCATCAAGGACTTTGAATGCAAGGTCTATTCTGACAATTCAATGTATGAAGTAACCAAAGACAAAGACCTTATATATTTGAGTGATGAAACGGACAGGTTCATAAACAAAAAGGATGATATAACATTCAAGTTTATCACCCAATTAAGCGGTTCTGAAGCATATGAAAAGGGTCTATCAAGCGGAATCAATATCAATGCTGTGATAGATATGACAAGTGATTTGCCACTTACACAGATATACAACGCAACCACAGAGGAAACCGCAAAACCTGAAGAACATTATGTTGATGCATATTATAGGGAATATTCAACACCAAAGATATTGATGGAAACCCAATTGCATAGGGCAAGCAACATCAACATATTCAACAAGTACCATTCAAGCCCACTAAACAAGAACTTCTTTGTTCAGTCCATCAATATGGATGTAAGGATGAATAACAGCACATTAACACTTAAAGAAATATGATTGACGTAAAATCTTATTCAGTAAACAAGGACAACGGCAAAAGCACTGGAAACAACAATAACAACAATGGCTTTGCCAACAATACCACCAATACAACAACCATTGCAAATGGTGTTCAAGGTGTGAACATTTGGGGTCAATACCATGACCATACAGCAGACATTACTGGTGATTTCACGTCACAAGGCAATGTCAACTGCAAGAATGTGGTTGCAACAAACAACATCACAGCCAACAACAACATCACTGCAACAAACAACATCACATCAAACAAGGTAATTACTGGTGACATCAATTCAACAGGAAACCTTACCACAAACAACATCACAGCAAATGGCACAATACATTCAACAGGGAGTATTACAACAGATAGTAATGTAAGTGCTAATAACATATACGCAGACGGTGATGTAATATGTGACAACATTGAAGCATCAAGCGGTATTATTTCACAACTGCAAAGCATAAACATTACCACTGAATACCTCACAGTCACAAAGGCTGCACATTTCTTTAAGTTGATAATTGATGAAATTAAAGCAACAGAGGGACAAATAATTGTGACACCAGCAAACAGTGGTGATGGTCTTGTTTATGTTGAACAGGATGGAAACTATTACATATGTTATTTCCTAGCACATGATATGTCCACAGGAAAGAAGATAAACAACTCATTTGAGGTGGGAGACCAAGTTCTATGTCAAACGTTCAACGCTGCAACAGGAACACAATACAACGTTTCCAACCGCTTTTATTGGGCATTGTGTACAAGGGTATCAACACAACCAGTTTCTCTGTTTGTAAACGGAGCAAACCAAGAATGTCATTACATCTATTTGGATTGGACTGACAAAGACCAAGGCACAAATTGCACACCCGCAGTTGGTGATGAAATTGTTTCATTGGGTAACAGAACGGACACCACAAGACAGGCAGCCATAACCATTGGTGCTTACAATAACCCCTACCTTGATAGTGGCATTCACGCACCATTCATTATCCAGTATGATGGAATCAATGACTACAATTTGTCAAGCCACAGAAAGAATGTTATTTCAAATGGGTACAATTCATTCTTTGGCACATTCACCACAACCACTGGTGATGATATTGAGCAGTTAATAAATGATGCACAGCAAGGTGCAGTGACCTATATGCATATGGCTTATGCAAATTCAAATGATGGGTCAGTTGGATTTTCAAAGACCTATTTCAACAATGCGTATTACATTGGGTTCTGTTCCAATCACACACAATCAGATGCAGCACTTGTATACACTGATTACACTTGGTGCAGGTTCAGAGGTTCAAATGGAGTAAATGCCAACAACTATATCTTGCAAAGTGGTGCTTTGTCAATTCACGTTGAAGAGGACAACACAAGTACTGATGATGATTTCATTGTCAGGGGATATGAGTTTGTGAACAACACAAAGACGGAATTGCACCATAATTGCAAGGTCACATATGTCTATGAAAGTATAAGTGACTACGTTATGACACAGCCTTTGCCCATCACTGTACAGCCATACCAATGTGAACAGGATTTCATCAACGGTCTTAAGACAATAAGGTTTGAAATGTATGATGTGGATGATGAGGAAATTGTGGCACAAATGGAAATCCCAATCATAAGGAATGGTGCAACAGGACAAGACCTTGAAGAATACAAACTTGTACCAATCACGGAAACTGTGCCAATTGACCATAACGGCACAGTGGGAGTTTCATTGCAGTACAACATTATGCACATTGTTGGTGGCAATTATGAAATGGCAACCGCAAGCAACAACCTGTGTGTCTATTTCAAACCACATTACCAGACATCAACAAGCAATTACACAGCGTTGAGCACTGGCACAACCACACCAACATACACCAATGCATCATACCAGAACAATTGGAATTCATCAAACAACAAACTCCAATATCTTGAAATTGTACTTGCCAACAAAAACCCAAATACAGTTTCACAAACCCCAACCATCATATATGACAAGAGGGTGGTTTATGCAGCACTTGCACCCAGTGCCACTTTCACAATAACGGATGAAATAAAATCAACAGTACAGGGACATACCGTTACCATAAATGGTCTTACCAACAGCATTTCAACAATACAACAAGCCTTTGACCAAATATCACTCACGGTACAAAGCCACACAACCGCAATAAACAACCTTGATGGAAGGGTGACAATAAATGAAACAAACATATCAAATATCACACAAAGGGCAGACAGCATTGAAAGCACTGTCCAAAGCCTTAAAATAGGTGCAAAGAACCTGTTCAACTTTACCAATTGCCGTTGGAATAACGGTGTTGTTCCATTCATACAGGGATATGGTGTTGAGTGCAAGAACAGTGGACTTAACAGGATTATGAATCTTGGATTTGACGGAATTGGCGGTGATTTCTCACTCACCTGTTGGATGAAGATGAGAACAACCAACACAAATGTAAGTGTCAATGTATGTGATGTGAATGATACAGCACAACAAACGGTCAGCGTTACAACCATCTGGAAACAATTCTCATTCACATTCAAGAATGTAACCAGATACATTGGTGATGCAAGTGACACTGCCAATTACAATGGTTTCCTTGATTTTGAATCAAATGATATTTCATCCACAAACAGATTATATGTTAAGGACATAATGTTGACAAGGGGAAACATTCCATGTGATTTCAATTTCAGTTGGAAAGACTATGAATATGCCAATACGGACAATTTGATTGATTTGTCATATGACACAAACATAGCACCAACCAATGAGAGATATAAAGGATATGTGGTCTATAAACCAACCCAATACAATATGAATGATGGTGAGTATACTGATTTCATTTATGCAAACAATCTGTCATTAAAGACCAATAAACCCTATACATTGTCATTCTATGCCAAGTGTGAACATCCTTGCATCATTGAAAGTTATCTTAAAGACAATGGTGGTCTTTTGGATGGTACAATAACATCAATCACAGAACCAGATAGTGAGGGTGAAATGACCTGTGGAAACCTCAATGATGGTTATACAGGATGCAGATTGGGAACACATTGGACACAATTCATTATACATTGGTATAATCAAAACACAGGAAACAGAAACCTCATTGCATTAAGAGATTCAATTGATAATTGGGATGATACATCAACAACACCAAACATCTCAATCTGTGGTGTTGAATTCAGAGAGGGATATTGGGATAAAGACCTATTAAACAGCCAATCTTTAATCAGACAAACCGCAACTGAAATTGAACTTGCAGTGAATAACACTGGTATCAACATCTATGATGGGTCAATTGTCCTTAATGCGGAAAACACAACCATAAACGGCAATCTCAACTTAACAGACCCAAAACAAGGGTTAATCCTTTATGACCAATACGGAAATCCAAGAATATCAATACAAAATGACACATTGGGTACATTGGAGAACTTTGACTTTGGACAGGATAAGTTATACAGACAAGACACAACAACCAATGTACAGACAGCAACATATAATGTCAATTTCCCAGCATTAACTTTGGGCAACTTTGCATCTGGTCAGAAATTGGAATTGCATGACATAATGGTAAGGTCATTCAATATCAACAATGTCTTTGATACAGATATAACCAGACTTGCATACAATTACGTTGTCAAGTGTGGAAATACAACCATAACCACACAAAGCGGTAATGCAACAGCACAGGGAATATACTACAAACTTGGTGACTACTCCAACAACTCATTGTCAAACAGTGGAACATACACAATACAAATAAGTCTGACAGGTTATTTAAGGACAACAGCAGCAAGTGGAGATTTCAACCATTCTGTAAGTCTTTATTGCAGAACAATACAACCATCAATAAACAAGGTTGCAACTGATGGAGCAGTATTTGCAAGTTCAACACAACAATACAATTGGTTTGGAAGTGACCAGACAATGTTGAGAAATGGAGCATCCGCAATAAGGATAAAAGACGGACACATTGAGAGAAATGAATATCAAGTAACAAGTCCATCTTACAACTCCAACTTCATGGATATATCAACCACAATGCCTTATAAGATAGTCAATGACCTTACATATACAGCAACAAAGGATGATGGTATGATAGCATTCTCAAATGTGGTTGGACAACAAGACAGCGCACAACGCACATTATACTTACCAGACCCATCCACCTGTGCAGGTAAACAGTTCTTTGTAAAGAACTTGGTAGGCAGCAATACAAATGTACAAGTAAGTGGTGCAGCATCATCAACAAGGTATTTCATTGAACACAACAGCAACTCAACGGTTAACTATCTGTCAATTGATAACCATTCAGCAATCATCATCTCAATGGGTTTATACTGGATTGAATATTATTGTTAATCTTAATTGATATTTTTTTATCATGGTTTTCACAATAAATGTGATTACCATGATATTTATATATAAAGAATGTGTACATTTAAGAAAATGACAAAGAAACAAAAGATGAATATCCAACTATGGTTGGGTTTCATATTAGCCATATTTGGAATGGCATTGATTATTGCGTCTTTTATTGTTCCACCATTGGGAGTTATTCATGCAAGTGTACTGGCAGCCACAGGAGAAATATTTACATTTAGCGGCTGTTTGTTAGGAATTGATTATCATTACAAAGAAAAGAGATACCAATATGATAATCAATCAGAGGATGAAAAAGAATAAGGTTCTCTTATTATATATTGTTTGTTTTCATATGATTATGTGGGTTGTGTGTTATGCGCAACCCTTTTTATCATATGACCATTGATAACCCATATATGTCTTTATTATACCTCTATGACATAGACTTATCTTAATGCTATCAAACCCATTCCTTACCGCTTCACTAATTGAAGGAAAGGTATGAACCAGTACACCATCTTTGTATTGATAGACAATCTTACCAATTACAGGCTTGCATATTCTTTCTTTCTTTTGTTTGGGTATCTGTTCACTATTCTTTTGTTTGGGTATCTGTTTATTATTTATTCTATATTTCTGATTATATTCATTATCGCACCATTCAAGATTACTCACATTATTATTGCTTGGGTCACAATCCTTATGGTTGATTTGTGGTAGATTGTTAGGATTTGAGATAAAAGCAATTCCAACTAACCTATGCACTCTAAAATGTTTTGTCTTTCCGTCTTTCCATAAATTAACACGCAAATAGCCTTTATTTGTTGTTTCCTTTTTGAGTAAGTAACCACCTCTTACTGACTTAACATTGCCATAATTGCTCACTTGATACAATCCTTCATAACCATCAATGTCCTTAAATACCTCTTTATCCATCTACATAATACATAATCAATTATTTATTTCAAATATAATGCAAATGGATGACATAACAAAAAAAACTTTTAAGTGTATATTTACACTATTCCATACTGGCAAGGGTGAAATGTTAAATAATTTTAATGGGGGGGAGGTGTCAGAGAGAGGATTTTGCGGTTAAAT
>Ga0326513_10000653_pt1 | contig 29542 bp, 44 predicted proteins | sample 2_2465_0518_D_FD_203654 | JGI IMG/M metagenome (GOLD analysis project Ga0326513, IMG submission 203654) | Bovine rumen microbial communities from UC Davis, California, United States - 2_2465_0518 | ecosystem: Host-associated > Mammals > Digestive system > Stomach > Rumen | place: USA...
AAATTTCCTCTCTCTCTTAACGGTTTTTAGGGAAAATATTCCCATAGAGGTGATGGTGATGACATATGACGAAGGAACAGTGGGGAAAGATCATTGTAAAACAAATGAAAGCGGTCGGGACTTACGCGCCGGCTTACAAGCAAGTCGTAGAGACGCTGGCAGGGATCCTTGAAAAGAGGGATGCGGCAAAAGAAGACTGGGAAGCGAGTGGCGGTGAATTTGTGACCGAACATATCAGTGACCGTGGAGCTTGCAATACTCGGAAGAATCCGAGCTTGCAAGTATGGCAAGACTTAAACACACAGGCGCTTGCTTACTGGAAAGAACTTGGTTTGACCCCGGCAGGACTGAAGAAAATAAAGGACATGGTGGCAACTTCAAAAACGGAAGTGTCCGGACTGGAAAAAGCCTTAAGTGGACTTGCGGGAGAATTGGGCAAAAGCTCTTAGATATGCCGAGAGCATCCGGAACGGGTCAAAGATAGCTTGTAAAGAGCAAAAGCAGATGGTTGAGAGGTTTTTCAAAGACCTCGAAAACCCAGCATATGAAATTGACCACACCGGACCCGAGTTCTGCATCAAAATCATTGAGCGCACCCTATGCCACCAACAGGGTGAAGCAATAGATGGAACGCCCATGAGAGGCAAACCCTTCCTTCTCATGGATTTCCAGATATTCATAGTGTATAACCTGATCGGCTTTAAGCTGAAAGGAACCAACATAGTGCGCTTTCATGAGGCGCTTATTTTTATTCCCAGGAAGAATAGTAAAGCTCTGGCACTTGATACAGATATACCCACAACAGAGGGGTGGAAAAAGATGGCAGACGTACACGTCGGCGATCAGGTTTACGGTCGGGACGGTTTGCCTCATAATGTGGTCGCCGAGTCTGAGATCTTTAACAAAGATATGTTTTTTGTGGAGTTTGACGACGGCGAGAAGATAAAGGCCAGCGCTGATCACATTTGGACTGTGCAGACCAAGGACAGCCGGAGAGGATCCAGGCCGACGCTATCTTCCGGCGTCAATAACAGGCACTTCTGCCGGAAGCATAAAGAGCGGAATGGCTGGCATGAAAAAACAACCCTTGAGATGCTCGGCGACTATGCCAAGGAAAGGCACGACGGTAAAGGTGTCGAGTATAAGTATAGGGTCCCTATCACGGAGCCTGTAGCTTATCCGTGGAGAGATCTCCCGGTCGATCCTTATACGCTTGGCGTATGGCTGGGTGACGGTACGAGTAGCGCTGCGGCGGTTACTTGTTCAGATCAGGATAAAGACGAGATGATGATGCTCGTCAGTTGTGCCGGTCATATATGTAAGTGGCACGGTCGCGAGTCGAGAAATCGCGTGGGCAAATTTACAATAGATGCCGGAAGGCGCGGCGGCCGTGCTAAGAACCCTTTTCTTGAAGGACTGCGCGCGGCTGGTGTCTATAAGAACAAACATATACCTGAAATATATCTGCAGTCCTCTATCGAGCAACGTTGGGCGTTGCTTCAGGGGCTTATGGATACAGACGGTACCTGCTCACGAGCAGGGCAGTGTACATTTACCCAAAAGGACAAGAGGCTCGCGGAGGGTGTTGCCGAGTTGGTCGCCAGCTTGGGCTTAAGAGTTACACTGATTGAGCGACCTGTAAATTGTAACGGGAAGCCGTGCGGGACTGCGTTTTTTGTGTCGTTTTTTACATCACGAGATCGGTCCTGTTTTAGACTGGCACGGAAGACGGTAAGGCTTAAAGTTAAGCTTGCGTCGCGGATGGCCGCAAAGAGTATCGTAAAAATCGAGCGGATACCTGTTGAACCTTCAAAGTGTATCGCAATAGATAGCGACGACCACTTATACCTTGCGGGGCATAGGTATACAGTGACTCACAACACCTCGTTCATTGCGGCTTTAGCTTGGGCATTGTCGCTGTGGTATAAAGACAGTGGCGCAAAATGCTATATAACAAGCGCGGCGCTTATGCAGTCCATGGAATCCTTTAACTTCATTCTGTACAATGTTGACCGCTTAGGCGAGAGGCAAGTCAGAGGGCAAAAAGGTGGCTCAGTCAGGGTGATTGACAACAACATGGAGCACTCCATGCGGTGTGAGATAGGCGGTGGGTCCTTCTTCATCCGTGCTCTGGCTGCTAACCCAGACGCACAGGACTCGCTGAACTGCAACATCGCACTGGTTGACGAAATACACGCATTTAGACAGCCGAAGCAGTACAACCTTTTCAAAGAGGCCATGAAAGCCTATACCAATAAGCTGATCATAGGCATCAGTACTGCCGGTGACAACGAGCAGGGCTTCCTCGGGCAGAGATTAAAGTACTGCCGAAAGGTCTTAGATGGCACTGTACAGGATGAGCAGTATTTTATATTCATAGCTTGCGCGGATGTGGATGAGAACGGGGACATTGACTATACAAATCCTGTCATCCATGAGATGGCTAACCCTGGCTATGGTGTGACTATCCGGCCGCAGGAGATCCTAAACGACAGCTTGCAGGCCATGAACGATCCACAGCAGCGGAAAGACTTCTTTGCGAAGTCGTTGAACCGCTTCACAAATGCCTTGAAGGCTTACTTTAACATCGACGAGTTTAGGCAGAGTGACAACAGCTATAACTGGTCACTCAATGACCTGCTAAAGTTAAAGATAAACTGGTATGGCGGCGCGGACTTGTCTAAGCTCCATGACCTTACGGCCGTGTGCTTAGCCGGCTTATACAACGGCGTGCTGATCCTGATTACACATGCGTTCTTCCCGGTGGTAATGGCCGCCAAGAAGGCAGATGAAGACGGTATTCCGTTGTATGGTTGGGCTGATGATGGATGGTTGACGATGTGTAACACCCCCACAGTCAATCCGGCCGATGTGGTCAATTGGTTTGTGGCCATGCGTCAAAGGGGCTTTAAAATAAAGCGCGTCGCACATGACAAGAAATTCGCCAGGGAATATTTTATAGGGATGCAAAAGGCCGGCTTCCATGTGGACGATGCCCCGCAGTATTTCTGGGCGAAGTCCGAAGGCTTCCGGTACATTGAGCGTGCGGCGAAGGAAAAACAACTTTACTACTTGCACTCTGAAGCCTATGAGTACTGTGTGGAAAATGTCAGGGCTGTCGAAAAGACAGACGACATGATCCAGTACGAAAAAGTGACTCCGGAGCAGAGGATAGACATTTTTGACGCGTCAGTTTTTGCCACAAGGGCGCTTTTGATCGATATTGAGAACTCACAAAAGGCTAAGGATTGGTGGGATGAGTAAGAAACGAAGTAAAAGAAGCAATGAAAGCATACAGTCCTCAATAGGCTTCCTGATCTCCGACGGGGACAGCATATGTGTCAGCGGATACACTCCGCTGGACCAGAACCCCGAGATAATGACGGCCTGCAGGAAGGTAGCAGAGCTGATCGGATCCATCACGATCCACTTAATGGCCAACACGGCACAGGGTGACGTAAGGATCGTAAATGAGCTGTCGAAGGCAATAGACATTGATCCCATGCCAAACATGACTCGTAAAGTGTGGATGGAAGCAATTGTGATGAACCTGTTGCTTTATGGCAATGGTAACTCAATTGTGCTACCGCATACATTTGACGGATATCTGCAGTCTTTGGAGCCCATAGCGGCGTCAAGGGTGTCGCTAATGCCAAAGGCCGGCAGTTATCGTGACTACCAGATCCTGATTGATGGCAGGGCTCGTGATCCAGCCAGTGTGCTCCATTTTGTTCATAACCCTGATAAGTACTACCTCTGGAAAGGGCGGGGCTTAAGCGTCTCACTTCGGGACATAGCCACGAACCTCAAACAGGCAGCAGCCACAGAAAAGGGCTTTATGGAAAGCAAGTGGAAGCCATCACTGATCGTGAAGGTTGACGCCATGACGGAAGAATTTAGCGGCAAGGAAGGCCGTCGGAAGCTTCGGGAAGATTACATCGAGACAGGTGAAGCAGGCGCTCCCTGGATTATTCCGGCCGAACAATTCCAAGTGCAGGAAGTGCGGCCACTGTCCTTAGCTGACCTTGCTATATCAGACGTGGTACAGCTTGATAAAAGGGCTGTGGCGTCAATAATCGGTGTACCGCCCTTTGTGCTGGGCGTTGGGGACTACAACGCCACGGCGTGGAACAGTTTCGTACAGAATACAGTGCGGCCGATCTGCTTAGGGATTGCTCAGGAGCTGACAAAAAAACTGATCATCAGCCCGAAGTGGTACTTCCGGTTTAATGTCTTGTCCCTTATGGACTGGGATCTTAGGACGGTGGCGGATGTGTTCGGGGCATTGTCTGACAGGGGCTTTGTCACAGGTAACGAGGTTAGAGACCGGATCGGCATGAGCCCGGCGGATGGTCTCGATGAATTTAGAATCTTGGAGAATTACATACCTTACGACATGAGCGGACAGCAGAAGAAGCTCATTAAGGAGGGCGAGAATGGCTGAAATTTTATGCAACAAGATCCCTTTCGAGGGCGGGATCCAGGCGGCGAGTGTAGAAAAAGACCTGGTCTTTAATGTCAACAGGGCAACCACTACGCCGTATGCCTACAATGGATCCTCCGGTCGATCGGTGACATATACATATAAAAAGATAAGTGTAAACGCGAGCGCTTGGACTTCTACTGTGGATTCAGACGGGTACTATACCAACTCGGTTTACATCGGACTGTTGAATAACAACCTGCCCGTGAATATCTATTTAGCAGGATCCACAAACAGCAATGTGCCAACGGATGCCGAGATAGCAGCGTATAGGCTGCTTTGCGTGGCGACTGTTGGAGCCAGCATTTTATTTAAGGCAAAAGTTAAGCCTACCACGACATTTTATGTCAATGTCGAGGGTATGTATATAGGGACGTGAGGTGGTTAAATGAATGGAAATATTATCCCTTATGAGGGGGGGGCAGAGTCGGAAACCATTTTAACTGACTCTGGTGGCAATCCTCTTATTGCTAAAAGGTATAATGGCTTTGTGGAACTCAAGGCTTGGAATCTGAGGAGTGTAGCTTTTAGTGGTTGGACTCTCCCTGAAAAATATAGACCACCGCAGAATGTAGACGGTGCGGGCTGGTTGTGGACCGTAAGCCCGGACCTTACCTATCCATGTCAGGTTAGAATAAATACAAACGGCTCTGTGAATATTTGGGGACGATCAAGTGACGGCTCCACGATTTCGGGGGACAACTACAGGGTCTTTTGCACTATTGTATATATGATTTAAGGAGGCTTATATGAAATATGCCATAATAACAGTAATCAACGGCAATTTTGCTGTGGCGTCTGAGCATGGCGACAATTTGCAGGACGCTATCGTAGCCTTCCATGACCGTTGCAAGATTTTGTGGAACGCTGAGGATGTGATCAGCGCCCAGGTGAAGCTTGTGGACGAGCACTTGGAAGTAGTGATGGGAAAGTCCGAAAACATCGGACACGAGGTCACGGAGGAATAAAGATGGAAACACGATATTTTAAGCTAAGTGAGATCGCTACACGATCCGATAGCAATGGTCCTGTTTTAGAGGGCTATTTTGCGAGATATGACGATGTGTACAGGGTTGCGGAAAATGCTACCGAGAGCATAGCACGCGGCGCTTTCACCGAGGCTATCAAAGGAGATGTGCGAGCTTTATATAATCACAATCATGACCTCTTATTGGGGCGTACAGCGGCCGGCACGCTTGAGCTCAGAGATACAGAGGTAGGGCTCTGGGGCGCTATTCAGATCAACCCCAGAGACACGCAGGCTATGGATGCTTACGAGCGGGTGCTCAGGGGTGACATAAGCGGTTGTTCTTTTGGTTTTGATATTCCCGCTGATGGCGAGGAGATGATCCTTAAGGATGACGGCTCAGTACATTGGATCATCCGAAAGGTGATGCCACTGTATGAAGTCAGCCCGTGTGTTTTCCCTGCTTACGAAGCAACAAGTATTTCCGCAAGGGCTAAAGCTCTCGAGGTCATTAGATCCAAGAGACTGTCAGCCTGGAAGGAAGAGATGAAAGGAAGGTTATCGAAATGGCATTAAGAGCATTATCCTTACGCCGTGAAATCGACCGTAAAACCAAGGAGCTGGAAGCTCTGAGGGCAAAGGATGCAGACTTTGAAAGCCGCAATGCTGAGCTTGAGAAGGCGATCGAAGAAGTCAACACGGACGAGGAGCAGGAGACAGTCAACGAGGCTGTGACAGCACTCGAGACAGAAAGAGAAGCTCACGAGGCCGCAAAGGCAGAGCTTGAGGACAAAGTCAGAGAGCTTGAAAAAGAGCTGAAGGCCGAAGAGGCTAAAAATGAAGCACCTGCCGTACCGGCAGAGGCTAACACTACCAGACAGGAGGATCTTAAAATGGAGACAAGAGAAATGAATCTTTCCCAGCTCCCACACGTAGAGAGGGCGGCGATCATGGAAAGAGACGACGTAAAGAGCTGGATCGGCGAGATCAGGGCTCACATAGCCGAGAAGAGGGAGCTCACAAATATCGGGCTTACAATCCCCGAGGTATTTCTGGGCTATTTGAGGGAGAACATCCTTCAGTACTCAAAGCTGTATAAGCATACCACTGTAAGGGCAATCAGTGGCACAGGCCGTGAGGTGATCATGGGCTCGATTCCGGAGGGTATCTGGATGGAGTGCTGTGGCACCCTTAACGAGCTTAGCCTTACTTTTAACGATGCCGAGGTGGATTGTTTTAAGGTTGGCGGATATTTCAAGGTCTGCAATGCAGTGCTTGAAGATAGTGACCTTAACCTTGCATCCGAACTGCTTACTGCAAGCGGTCAGGCAATCGGCTTTGCACTCGACAAGGCTATACTGTATGGCCGCAATGCTTCCGGCACCCAGAAGATGCCTATGGGTATCATGTCGAGGCTTGTGCAGACTGAAGCACCCAGCGGATACCCTGCAACGGCGCGTCAGTGGGTTGACCTGCATACATCCAACATCATCACTATTGATGATGCAGTAACCGGCATATCACTCTTTCAGCAGATCCTCATTGCATCCGGCGCCGCTAAGGGCAAGTATGCAAGAGGCCCTAAGACTTGGGTCATGAATGAAACCACTTACACCTACCTGAAGGCTCAGGCCATGAGCGTAAATGCAGCCGGTGCTATAGTCTCCGGGCTGGAGGGCTCCATGCCTGTTGTGGGCGGTGTGGTCGAAGTGCTCGACTTCATCCCTGACAATGTGATCATCGGCGGTTACTTCGAGCTCTATCTGCTGGCTGAGAGGGCAGGCACGAAGTTTGCACAGAGCGAGCACGCCTTCTTCGTTCAGGATCAGACGGCATTCAAGGGCACCGCAAGGTATGATGGACAGCCCGTCATAGCTGAGGGCTTCGTGGCAATCGGCCTCAATGATGTGACCCCGAGCGCCACAATGAGCTTTGCTCCCGACACTGTAAACCCTTAACGCCTCCCACAGTCACAGTTACCGCTGAAACCGGGGCACTGTGGGAGGTAAGCAACTCAGACATACAGGAGGACATCACCGTATCAGGGAGGTACATTAAAGGTACCTCCAAGTGGTTGAGTGGTGAAAATGCGATTACACACGTCTGGGGACCCGGTAATTTTATAGCGCTTAAGTTTAGCGACTTCGCCGAGACAGACACTGTAAAGGTTGGGATCATCCCGTCACAGGGTACCGACATGGTTGAGCTTGATAGCGATAAGAATGCACTCTTTAAGATAGCCGATAAGAACGCGCAGGTGATCAAGGTAGTTGTATCCAACAGCAAGACGTCAAAGACATTTGACTACTACCTGTCCTCACTTACGCTGGAAGCGGCAGAATAAGGAGGTTTGTATGATCGTATTAGGAGCTGAAAAGCTTAAAGTGACGGCTCCGGCAAGGGCAAAGGAACCGGTAACCCCGGTTCCGGCGTCTAAAGCCGAAAAAGCCGAAGATAAAACCACTACCACCACCAATAAGAAGAAGAAGAGGTGAAACCATGACAGACAGCGAGCTCTTAAGCATGCTTAAGGTTGACCTGGGCATATCAACAGCTGCATACGATGAGAGGCTTGCGCAGTATATCACCAGCGCAAAGGAACAGATCACCCGTGAGGGCGTGACGCTTGCGGACTCCGTAGACGATGCACAGCTTGTTGTCATGTATGCGGCTTGGACTTGGAGACGGCGAGACACTGGCGAAGGGATGCCGCGAATGCTTAGGTATGCCTTGAATAATCGTATCTTATCGGAGAAAATGAAAAATGGATGATGTGCTGTCTTTAATTTCATATGTCTACGAGAAAAACGCATACGGCGTCAGTGTCCCTGTGGAATCGTCAAAGGAGATCCTTTGTAAGGTCAACAGCATCACCCGTGTGGAGTTCTTTCAGGCAGGCCGGACGGGTCTTAATCCATCTTTTATGTTTACAGTCTTCGCCGGGGATTATGCCGGTGAGACTGTGATTGAGTATGCCGGGCAGAGGTACGCAGTGTACCGGACTTACAAGATCCCGGGAGAGGATTACATGGAACTCTATGTACAACAAGAGGGCGGTACGAATGGGCAAGGTCAAAGCTGACAATCTGGCGTCTGAGCTTAACAAGATCCTTGAATCTTATGGTGATAGCGTTACGGAAAACATGCAAGATGCCGTAAAAGCTGCTGCCAAAAAGGGAGCACAGGCGCTCAACTCTGAAGCTTCCACGAAGTTCGGAACGGTGAAGGCCCAGGATAAGAAATATGCGGGATCCTGGAAGGCTAAGACTGAATCAAAAGGCTATTACTCAACCGCTGTGATCTATTCAGATAAGCCGGGCTTGCCGCATTTACTTGAATATGGGCACGCTTTAAAAGGCGGCGGCCGAAGTGGTTTTGTTCCCGGGCGGGAACACATCAAACCCGTTGAGGACAAGCTTGTGGAGGAGTTCGAGCAGGCCATCCGGAAGGGAGCGGAACAATGACATATGCAGAAGTAAACACGCTGATCGGGAGCTTCGGGCTCCCTTACGAATATTTTCAATTTCCTGAGGGTACTGGTCAACAGTGCCCTTTTATATGTTTTTATTTCACCGGCAATGCAGATCTCGGAGCAGACAACACAAACTATTCACTCATCCGCAACTTGGTGATAGAACTCTATACGGACAATAAAGACTTTGACCTCGAAAAAAGGATTGAAGAGGCTTTGAACGCTGCAGGGTTTTATTATTCAAGCGCGGAAACCTATATCAGTTCCGAGAAGATGTATATGGTGACTTATTCAATGCAAGTAAACATTTTAGAGGAGGAATAATAAAAATGGCTAACAAGATTACTTACGGCCTTAGCAATGCCCATGTATGGCCTATCCTGTCCACCAGTGCGGCAGGCGTACCCACATACGGCAATGTGATCAATCTCCCTGGATCCACTGCACTCACTCTTGACGCTGAAGGATCATCTGATCCTTTTTACGCTGACGATGTGGTGTATTACCAGGGCACGGCCAATAATGGCTATACCGGATCCATCACGCTGGCTGATGTACCTCTTGCTTTTCTCACAGACATCATGGGCGAAGTAAGAGATAGCAATGGAGCTCTGATTGAAAATTCAGACGTGCAGCCCAAGGAGTTCGCTATCGCTTTTGAATTTAAAGGCGACGCAAGCAAGAGGCGCTTTTTGTTTTACCGTTGCAAGGCTACAAGGCCGAGCGTGGCATCCGCGACCAAAGAGGACAGCATAACGCCGAACACTTCGGAACTCAGCTTTAGCGCAATGCCGAGACTTGACAACAGCAATGTCAAGGCAAAAGCAGAGGAGACAGATACAGCCTATGCTGAGTGGTACGGTTCGGCACCTTATGAGCCCAACGTATCATACAGCTATGTGGCTGTTGAGGATCCCGGCGAGGCAAGCCCTATTCTTGAGGGCTGGTATGAGCTGTCTGGCACTACTTATGTGCTGTCAGAGGATGCCGAGGTTGACGAGACGAAGACTTACTATAAGCGTACAGCAGGATAAGCGGTTCTCCTTCCATCAGGGGTGGTGTAATGCCACCCCATTTTTTTATAGATAAGGTGGTAAAAGATGATCATAAAGATAGATTTTGACGGGAAAGAGGTGTTATTTAACACGTCTCTGGCCTGGGCAATTAAATATAAAAGCCAGTTCAAAAGGGACGCCTTGAAAGATCTGGCGCCAGTCTTTAATGGCGATATAGACGGTCTGGGACTCGATATAATCGCACAGATAGCATGGGCTTCGGCTGCTTTATGCGATCCCGGTATTGAACCGGATGTAATGCAGTGGGTGCTGTCGCTTGGTGATGGATTTAACTACCAGGACATCACAACGGACGTGATAGCTCCAATTATAGAGGCTTCGATCACCTCAAAAAAATCGAAAGCTCCGGCGACATTTCCGACCCGGAGCAGGCAGAAGAAATAAGCACTGACTTAGTGTTAGCGGCAGGGATAAGCCGAGGCTTAACCATTGATGCCGCAAACACTATGACCTTAGGAATGTGGGTTGACTACATTATTGAGTGGAACAACCTGCATGAGTCGAAGGATAAGAAAGACGATAAAGACGGTGATACCGTCAGAATGGCGACACAACGCGATTTTGATAAATTTATGTGAGGGCAGATATGGCTGGGAATATAAAAGGTATTACAATTGAAATCGGCGGCGATACTACAAAGCTGACAAGTGCCTTATCAAAGGCAGACAAGGCCATACGAGAGACCCAGAAAGGTCTGAAGGACGTTGAAAAGGCGCTGAAGCTTAACCCCGGCAATATCCAGGCGCTGACTGAAAAGCAGCAGCTCTTAAGGGATCGCGTCAAAGAGACTGAAGAAAAGCTTAAATCTTTAAAGGCCGCACAGGACAAGCTCACGTCTGAGGGCGTGGATAAAAACTCAGAGCAGTTCCGGGCGCTTCAGCGCGAGATCATGAAGACAGAAGCCGACCTGCAAGGCGCCGAGGGAGAGCTGAAGAATTTCGGATCAATTGGCGCTCAACAGATCGCCGCTGTTGGTGGCGTTGTCAAAGAAGTCGGCGGCAAGATCACGGCTGTAGGCGATGGACTGACTAAGCATGTCACAGCGCCTATCATGGCCGTTGCGGGGGCTTCGGTTGCGTCCTTTAAGGAAGTACACGACGGGCTCGAAGTTATTATCACTAAGACTGGCGCCACAGGCGACGCACTGGAAGAGATGGAAGGCATCATGAAAGACATGGCTTCCAACATCCCCACTGACTTCGAGACGGCCGCCAGCGCCATCGGCGAAGTGAATACACGCTTCGGACTGACAGGTGATGCCCTTCAGGAGCTTGCAACACAGTTTGTGCAATTTGCCGATCTTAACAACACTGATGTGTCAACAAGCGTTGATAAGGTACAAAAGGCCTTATCTGCCTTTGGCATGGACGCTGAAGATGCTGGGAAGGTGCTCGACATATTTAATGCCACCGGGCAAAAGACCGGTATCAGCGTCGATAAGATATCAACCGGCTTAGTTCAGAATGCAGCAGCCTTTCAGGAGATGGGGCTATCCCTTGAGCAGTCAGTTGACCTTATGGGACAGCTCGAAATGTCCGGCGCTGACAGCTCAGCAGTCCTTTCAGGTATGCGTAAGGCGCTTAAAAACGCCGCAAAAGAAGGCGTGCCGCTTAATGATGCGCTTGCTGATCTCCAGCAAACTATACTCAATGACACAACCGGAGTTGACGGTTTAACTGCTGCCTATGATCTTTTCGGCAAGTCCGGTGATGTTGTGTACAATGCGATAAAGACCGGCTCTATCGATTTTGCGAACCTTGGGAAAGCAGTAGAAGAGGCCGGCGGATCCGTGACGGACACTTTTAATGCCACCCTCACACCGATGGACGAATTTCAAACATCGATGAATGAGGTGAAGGTGCTGGGAGCTGAGATCGGGGCGGAGATCATGCCCATGCTTTCAACGGCGCTGCAGAGTGTAAAGGAAGTAGTAGGGCAGCTTACGGAAGCATGGCGGAATCTTTCACCTGAAGCTCAGAATGCCATTGTACAGGGTGGGCTTGTAGTGGCTGCTCTGGGTCCTGTCTTGTCTGTGATCGGACATATAGTGAGTGCCATTGGTACAATAATGACAGTAGCACCGCAGATCGTGGCAGCACTAAAGGCAGTAGCGGCGGTGATCACTGGTCCCGTGGCGGCGGCTATTGCTTTGGTTGTGGCGGCTATCGCCGTCTGGATAAAAAACTGGGATGCTATAAAACAGTGTGCAATTGAGATATCAAAGATTGTAAAAGAAAAGTGGGACGCTCTTTGTGAGGCTATCACAGCCAAGATGAAAGAGGCGGGGGAGTTCCTGAGAAAGACCTGGGACAATCTCAAGCAGGCTGTCAGCACTGCCGTTGACAGCATAAAAACATCTGTAAGTAATGGGTTCAATGCAGTAAAAACAGCCGTAACCAACACACTGAATAATGTTAAGAGCTTTATAAACACAACTCTTAACAACATTAAAACCGCCGTAAGCACTGCAGTTGATGCGGTTAAGACATTCTTCTCGAACGGCTTTAACGCAGTAAAAACCACGGTAAGCAATGTCCTGGACGCTGTAAAGACTACTGTAAGCTCAACCATGGACGGTGTAAAGAAGACCGTGAGCACTGCCATTGATGCGGTTAAGACAATCTTCTCAACCGGCTTTAATGCTGTAAAAACTGTAGTGAGTAGTGTGCTCAGTGCCGTCAAGTCGCTGATCTCCGGAGATATGACGAGTGCGAAAAACAGCATAAAAACCGCCATTGATGCAATCAAGGGATTTTTTGAGACCGGCTTTAATTCGGTCAAGACCGTTGTAGATACGGTCTTCAGCGGGATATTTGACACCATTAAAAGCAAGCTGGATGCCGCAAAAAAGTTTGTTGAGGATGTTATATCTAAGATTAAGAGTGCTTTCAACTTTGATTTAAAGCTGAACCTTAAGCTACCAAAGATCACCGTACAAGGCGGTGAAGCGCCTTGGGGCATTGGCGGTAAAGGTAAGCTTCCAAGCTTCCATGTGGACTGGTTCGACAAGGGCGGCATCTTCCGGAACCCGGCCATAATCGGAGTGGGTGAGAAGCGTCCGGAGTTTGTCGGCGCTCTGGATGACTTAAGGACGATGATCCGGGAAGAGAGTGGCGGCGGGTTAAACACTGAGCTGCTTGGTCAGATGGTAAGCCTCATGTCTGAAGTGTTGGCTCAGCAGAAAACGATCACCGTTAATCAGGTGATAAACGCACAAAACACGAGCTATGCAGCTCAACAGCGTGAAGCAGCATATGCGCTTAAGAGGATTGCGAGGGCGATATAATGCAGGATTATGAGCAGCTTGTTTATACCAACGCAAGAGGGGAGACGGTTATTTTTGGCATCGGCTCCCCTTTTTATGTAAATGTACAAAAGGATGTAAGTGGCATTTCTGACCTCACGAACACGATTTATTCAACCTCTTCCATGGGGCAGGACGGCAACACATACGTCGGCAACCGGATTGAGCCGAGGGAGATAGAGATCACCGGCAAGATATACGGTGAGGACAAGGCGGGACAGCTTGCGCTCAGGCGCGAGCTCCTCCGGATCCTTAACCCCACAATCCCCGGACGGCTCACCTATCAGTTTGGTGATTTTGTGAGATATATCGATGCTAAGGTGTTGGAGTCTCCAAGTTTCAGCCATCCGAAGCTTTTCGAGGCCTTCGACATCCGCTTTATGTGCCTTAATCCCTTCTGGTACGAAGACAGCAAAAGGGTAGACGGTGGCGAATGGATAGGTGCTTTTTCTTTCCCTTTTGAGATTGAGCAGAATAACTCATTAAGCATGCGGTTCGGCTACCAGTCCGATTCCAACGTGATTGTCGTTGAAAATGACGGAGATATGCCCTGTGGGATGCAGGTTGTGTTTGCCGCGCACGGTGGCGATGTGACAAATCCGGCGCTCCGCCGTGTGGGCACTGAGCAAAAGATGAAGATCCTCACGACTTACAGCCCCGGCGATACGATCACCATTGACACCGCCTATGGCAAAAAATCAGTAACATTGGAGCAGGCAGGAGTAAGCACCAACATCTTCCGGCTGTTTGATGTAAGTTCAAGCTTTTTGCAGGTCGAACCGGGAGAAAACAGGTTCCTGTTTGAAGCTGAAAGCGGGCTAAGCTATATGGAGTGCTACATCCTGTTCACTCCGCTGTATTTGGGAGTTTAACATGGATTTAAGAGTTTTCAAAAATGAACCGGGATCACCGCTCCTGCAGATCGGCGTCATTGATGAGCTTACAAGCCTGATCTGGACAGATAAATATTTTGGTGTTGGATCCGTACAGCTTCAAGCGCCTATGACGCCCAATAATATAAACCTGATAAAATGCGGCAATTTCTTGATCATGCACGACGGCGAACCGGCCGCTTACATCGGACCTGCAGAGGGCATCATGTATGACTTCGAATACAGACGGGGCATGGTGCTTACATATGTCCATTACATCAGGGACGCCGAAGGCCAGGAGCTTATTGAGGCATCCGGAAGCTCATTATCCAGCATTTTAAACCAGCGGCTTGTTGTGGATGTATCACATGTACATTCAGGGGACAGGATTTCTGAGCATATTTATAACCTCGTTAAATACAACATTGGCTTCGGCACTGACAACAGCCGCGCCTATTCGCCGCAGATCGACTTTATAAACACCTCACCTCTCGGAGGGACGAGCAACTACTCACCCGAACCGCTACGGCCTTTAGGCGATGCTGTCCGGGATCTCTGCATAGCCGCTAAGCTGGGCTATGACTTACTGGCTTGTGACGACCTACAGCACAGGATCTTTGCCCTGTGGTTGTATGAGGGGCAAGACCTGACTGTAAACAATACTGATGGCAATGACCCTGTAGTCTTTTCAATTGATTTTGACAACGTCTTAGAGCAGGAATTTGAGGACGACATAAGCAACATAGCCACTGTGGCATATGTGCAAGGTGCGGAAGACTCCGAAGGCGTGCGGGAAGTGGTCACAGTCAATCCCGCATCATCGCTCACTCGTGAGCACCGTTATGAATTGTTTGTAGACGGTTCAGATATACCTAGACAGGCAAATGACGTTGACATCCCCGTGGCGACATATCGGCAGTACTTAACCACAAAAGGACTGCAGGCACTGGCGCAAAACGTTGAAAATTTGACATTTAACAGCGCCATCAACTTAAACAGCAACCTGCAGTACAACGTAGATTTTAAGTTAGGCGACCGTGTCACCTGTCAGGATGCCCGGTGGGGCGTGACGATAAATGCCAGGATAACCGCACTCACTCACACATATGAGGGCGGATATGTAAGGCTTGAGGCTACATTTGGCGAGTCGGCTCCGACTCTTCTTGAAAAAATCAAAAAAGTGAGGTGATCACATGAACTTTTTCCCTTTCAACTCAGTAGGCGGTGACCGTGTGTATAAGGCCGAGGACTTTGCGTGGTACTTCGCCAATATGATCGGCAACGGTGTTTTTGCTAACCCTACAGACGCGCTGCAGGTGATAGCTGACAGTGGTTTTACCATTAAAGTAAAGCCCGGCGCCGGATGGATAAACGGGTATGCCTTCCGCAATGATGCAAACTATGCCTTAACTGTCACGCCTCCGGACGGCGTCAACAATCGAACTGATTTGGTTGTACTCCGCTGGGATCTCCCGAACCGTCAGATTATTCTTGACATTAAGACCGGATCCCCGAGTGAGCCAGCACTTACGAGGACAAACTCCATCTGGGAGCTCGGGCTTGCAAAGATTGCTGTATCAAGATCGGCATCCAGCATCACACAGGCAAACATCACGGACATGAGGGCGAACAGCGCTTATTGCAATTTTGTCACCGGAATCATTGACCAGATAGATTGGTCAGACCTTACCACACAGCTTGACGCTTATATTGAGGATTTCAACGACTATTTGATTGAATACAAGGACGCGCTGACACTTTATATTCAGTCTCTGCATGATATTCTGGACACTGAAACGGCATCCCACCTGCTTAACCTGATCAATGGGAAGGTAAGTAAAACAGGCGACACCATGACCGGCAACCTCTCCACCACCGGCACCCTCACCGGCGCTGATGTGATCGCAGATGATAAGCACCTTCCGGATTCACTGACGGTGTATGTTGGCAAGGTCTCGAGCTTCAGCGGGACAACACTTAATGTGCTGTGTCCTGATTACAACGCCAACAAGCTCCGCAACTTTGAGGACGGTGTGGCGTTCCTGATCGACTTCGGAGCTTATGACAGCAGCTATACGCAGGTAGCCTTTACACATATCCAGTTTAATGGTGATTCGAGCACGAAGTTCCCTTTTGTCAGGTATACCAATGACACATCCGCCATTGCTTCGCCGTATTTATGGTATGGCGTGCGCACGATTGGAGGAGTTGACAAGCTTGTCCCCATTAACTTCGATTACTCCCCGATATTGAAAGAGGTAGTCTCCTTTGCTGTGAGTGATTGGTCATCTACTACGTACGGCGGTTATTATACAGCAACAAAAACGTTATCAAATAAATACGCCCTTTATGACGGCACGCTTCAGGCCGAAGGCGGGATCCAGGTGAGGCTTACGGGGCAGACTATTGATACAGTTCCCCAATCTGCAATCATAGCAGCATATGGCCTTGTAAATCATTTTAGAATCGTCGAGCCGTCTACGGTAGACGGCGCTCAGACGTTAAAGGCCTATGCCAAGACTAAGCCTTCGGATCCATTTTATGTGACCGTCTCCGGTCCCAAGCTGAACGCTTAAGGAGGTGGGGCGGATGGAATCAATTATTGTTGCAATGATCACAGGAGGGCTTGCGTTGGTAGGCGTGATTATCACCAATATCAGCGCAAACAAGAGTATTGAGCAGAAACTTGTGACCGCTCAGGCGGTAACGGATACGAAAATTGAAAACCTCACGGAAGAGGTGAGAAAACACAACACCTTTGCTGACCGGATCACAGCTCTTGAAGTGAAGGTTGATGCACTTGAAAGGAGGGCGCAATGAGTAACCGTGTGTATGATGTGTTGAAATTTGTTGCGCAAATTTTTCTCCCGGCATTAGGCACGCTGTATTTTGCCCTGGCTAAAATTTGGGGCTTGCCTTACGCTGCCGAGATCGTTGGCACCATTACCGCCATTGACACTTTTCTTGGAGCTTTGCTTGGAATATCCTCAGCCCAGTATAAAGCAAAGCTCCCAGAGTGAGCACCTTCAGCCCGCTATGTGATGCTTTAGTTGACTTTGGATTAAACAAAAGCAATTCGAGGACGGAAATAGTCACTAAAATAACAATCCATCACATGGCGGGAGTAAGCAGCGGGGAAGCCTGTGCAAGGGCTCACCGATCCGGATCCCGGGACGCTTCAGCAAATTATTACATTGGCAACTCCGGTGATATCTGCGGCGGGGTCTCTGAAGACAGAAGGGCATGGACATCCTCCAGCGCATGGAATGACCAGAGGGCTATCACAATAGAGGTAAGCAATAGCAAAGCAAGTGCTCCATGGCCGGTGAGTGATGCGGCCTATCAGTCACTTATAAGGCTGTGCGTGGATATATGCCGGAGGTACAACATTACGCCACATTACTCAGGTAGTAAAGACGACAGCCTTACAGTCCACCGGATGTATGCCGCCACTGCTTGCCCGGGTGATACGATCATGGAGTGGCTTAAGTCGGGGCGGATCGAGCGGGACATTCTGGCGGGGTTGGGTATGGCGGCGGAGCCTGTCATAGATAAGCCGACAGATCCACGAGAGGCCTATATCTGGCGATACCTCTTTGACAAGATCGGAAACGCTTACGGCGTGGCGGGGCTGATGGGCAACCTTTATGCAGAGTCAGGGCTTAGGCCTGACAACCTCCAGAATAGCTACGAAAAGAGGCTTGGCATGACCGATCAGGAGTATACAGCAAAGGTCAACAGCGGAGAATACAGCAAGAAACAGTTCATATCAGATAAGGCCGGTTATGGGCTGGCTCAGTGGACTTATTGGAGCCGGAAGGAAGACCTGTATAACTTTCGAGGTGAGCGGTCTATTGATTGTCTTGAGATGCAGCTTGACTTCCTCTTGGAAGAGCTCAACAGCGCCTATACGCATGTATACAGGGCGCTAAAGGCGGCCGGAAGCGTCTACGAAGCATCCACGGCTGTGCTTACGCAGTATGAGCGCCCTGCGGATCAGAGCGAGCATATGCGGCTTAAAAGGGCGGCATATGGCCAGATGTATTATGATCGTTACGCGGGGGATGCCGGGAGCCACAAGGCCGGTTATCTGGTAAGAGTGACGGCCGGTGTGCTGAATGTCCGGAAGGGTCCGGGCACAAGCTTCGAAGTGACCACCACTGTGCACAAGGGCGAGGTTTACACGATTGTCCAGATCGTAGGAGAGTGGGGACAGCTTAAGAGTGGCGCCGGATGGATAAATTTAAAATATACCGAAAAGGTGTAAGATCGATGGGGGTAGCGAAAAGCTACCCCTTTTTTTTATATTTTTTTTTGAAAAGTGCTTGACATAGGTGCAAACCTATGTTATATTATATACAGATCAAAGGAAACAACCTAAGACAAAAGGAGGACAAAGAGATGTATAAGGATAACAGATATATCAATGCGGGCCAGAACGAGTTCTATCGCTGGGGACACAAGGCAGTCGAGAAGCTTCAGCAGTATCTTGAGCCCAATGAAAACGGCTTTTACGCCATCCCCGTAGACGGTGGCAAGTATTACACCATCGGCACCAGCAACGGCAAGTATGGCGAATTTGCAAAGTATGGCGATACCTTCCTGAGTGTAAATAAGGCCGGCAATATGTGGGCAAAGGTTGGAACCGATAAGGCCGAGAAGTTTGTAGAGATGATTAATGGCATGATAAAAGCCATGATAGAAAAGCACAACAAAACAGCGGAAGAAGAAGAGGATGAGGTATAAAAAGATGACAGCAAGAGAGATTAAGGAGGGAAAAGCCATGAAGTACATTTTTATAGACGAAAAGGATAACGATTTTTACACACTTGAAAGTGATGATGCGCTGGAGCTCATCGCAAAAGCTAAAGAAGAGTGGCAGCATCTGAGCAGCCACGATAAGAAGCAGAGAACGACCTTTGAGGTCAGGGAGTCCGTAAATCCGGACGAGGAAGCCCCGGATCACTTCGACGGCAACCCTGTATGGAGCGCACTCGAGGAAGCATAAAAGGAGGAGAGAACAATGACAAAAGCGGATTTTTTAAACAGCATGAGGGAATACGCAGGGACACTGATAGGGAGCGATCTGGACGATGAAGAGCTGGCTTCCTGGATCCGGAAAGAAGCAGACGAAAAGGATGAGGAGTTGACCGACACCCAGATAGATTGGATCGTCGAGATGGTCAGAGAGATAGAAATGGAGGAGACATGAATAAGCAGTCGGAGATCCAGCGAAAGTATGACAGCAGCAACACCCGGAGGTTCGGCTTAAAGCTGAACCTCCAGACCGATAAAGAGGTCATCGAGAAACTGGAGGCAGTCCCCAGCATCCAGGGATACATAAAAGACCTAATCAAGAGGGACCTTAAATCAAGTAAATAGTCCAAGTAGGGTATAGCAAGCCGCTATACCCTTATTTTATTGACCTGTCGTGTTGCATGCTTATTTTATGCGGCTTGTAGGATGCAGTAAATATAAGGCTTTGCGGGCGTTTTCGTGTTGCATTTCGTGTTGCATTTTGTTCTACATGGGTGTAAAATTGTCTATCAGCGGAGAAAAAACTTTAAGTATTTATAGTTATTTTTATCAGTAAACATAAGGGTTTGACGATATCCCGCGTAAAATCTGAACTTTATCATTTTTGCCCTGTTCGGGTTCGATCCCCCTTGGCTCCATGCTTGAAAACCGCATAAATAAAGGATTTCGCAAAAGCCGTGTTGCATTTCGTGTTGCATTTTTACAACAGGCTTTTGCTGAAATAATTGTTCGCCTTGTCATTGTATTTTTTACTCTGGTCGGTCAAGGTGTTGCGGTAAATTGACTGCAAGGTACCATCTGTTTTCCAGCCACCCCGCTCCATTATATACTGATCAGGGACGCCAATGGCATGAAGGATTGACGCGGCGTAATGCCGGAGGTCATGGAAGCGACATTTCAGCCCCAGGCGTGTGCGGAGCTTAATAAACTGCCTTGAGATCGTATCCGGCACGATCGGCACCACATAGTCGTCCTTAGCACCCGTTCCGAGTGCTTCCAGGACGGCAGCAGGAAGCGGGATGACACGGACAGAGCTGCTTGTCTTCGGGGTAGGTTTGTATATCCACTCCTTGTCCCCATTGACGATCATGTCAGCGTGGACATATATGGTGCCGGCATCACGATCAACGTCGGAATACTTCAATGCGGAAATTTCGCCTCGTCGAAGTGTTCCAACTGCCGCCAGAAGGATGGCGCGTTTTAAGTACCCATCTGACTCGGCCAACAGCGCCTTTACATCGTCCGAGGTGGGTACATGATACTCCACAGGTGGGCGGGGAGGCGTTACCACCTTGAAATTGCGTTCAGATTGCCCGCCTACGGCGCTTAAGACAAGCGATAGTATATTCCTACAGGTCTTTACCGATAGGCGTGTGGTGAGGCTGTTAAGCCACTCCTGCAAGGTCTTGTTGGTCAGCTTATCCACAAGGACACTGCCAAGGCCCTCCAGGTACTTCAGCGACCGCCTGTAGCCGATGATGGTTGACGGGGACAGGACGGGAGATTTAAGGTCGATGTACGCCTCTACAGCCTCCAGGACTGTGAGGTCTGACCGCTTGTATCTCGACTTGTCATTGATGAATTTACTGGCGGCCATTTCTGCAGCCGCCTTTGTGGGTCCCGTGAAAGACCGGTAGCGCCTCACGGATTTACCGGCCAACATTTCATTGTGTGAGTATACCAGGCATCTCCACGAGCCTGATTTTAGCTTTTTTGCTTTTGGCATTTGTTGGACTCCTTTTCTTTGTTGTTGTACATACGGTTTTTTCCACCTAAACACCTACGGGGGAGGGGGGCTTTCTCTTTTTTCCATGATGTACGACACGACTGTAGTCGTACATTATGAGGAAGAAAGATAGTTGTTGTTTAGTTGTTGTAAACATTATCTATATAAGTGGTGACAACAACAACTAAACCCCTAAAAATCGTACATATGTTCTAATATTTTACACCCCATGAGCGGCCGCTTCGATAGCCTGAACATCACTCTTGAGAAAATCTTTATCATCTATGTGCGTGAGTGCGTGGCGGTATGCCTCCATTTGCCTCTCGTGAGTGAGGCGCCGGTTAATGTAGACGGTATACCCGCCAGCGCAGGGCGTGACCGCCTCCCGGATCGTCGGGGGAAGCTCCACGACATAGACATATATGTCCTCGTGCATATGGTCACCTCCTTAGCCTGCGGGGTTAGTGGCCTTCAGACGTCGGAGCAGATCCGCAGCCATCCGAAGGTCTTCCGGCCGGCTGTCTCTGGCTGCATCGAAAAGCACCCGCATGTCATCATTGTTAAATATCTCCTGAGCAGCTTCGGCTGTCTCAGAAGATGAGTAGTAAGCTTTGTCTTCGGTCTCCCGCACTGGGGACGGTTTCATATTGACGTCATAGCCCATGATCCACGCGGGATCCACATCGTAAGCTCTGGCAATTTTGTCTATTTGATCCTGTCTCGGCAACCTTCTCCCACTCATGTAGTTGCAGACAGCCTGTTTTGTGATCCCCGTCTTTCGGGAAAACTCCGTAGCTGTGATGTGGTAATATTCGAGCAAATATTTTATTCGTTCTTGTGACGATGACACTCTCATGGCAGCCTCCTTTCTTGACTGACGCTTGTCTAAAGCTTGTTTAAAGCTTGACTATTTTGTTTCCTGTTTTTTTCTTATTGTAACACAAATTTTTCTAAATGTGAAATATTTTTGTTGACAAGAATAAACAGAGCGTGTATTATGTAAAAGTACACAGAAAGTGTACGAGCGCAAAAGGAAGGAGGTGATTAAAAGAAATGTTTGAAACATCAAAATTGAGGGGTCGAATAATTGAGGTGTTCGGCAGTCAGAATGCTTTTGCCGAGCATGTAGGGAACTCCGTTTCCTACGTTTCGCAGTATCTAACAGGAAAGGCTTACCTGGATCAGAGGGCGATAGACTCCTGGGGAAAAGCCTTGAAAATTGTCCCGGACGAATACGGGGTTTATTTTTTTACCCCTCGAGTTGACAGAAAGTGTACTACAAAGGAGGATTGAAAAATGGGAAAAGAAATTAAGAAGGTATCATTTGCCCAGTGGTTAGAGGACACATATGGCCTCTCCTGGGGCTATGTGGATAACAACTACTCGGGGGAACAGTATGAAGAACTCTGGAACGAGTACCAGAGCGAGATCAATCCCGAATAAAAACCCCGCTACCAGGGAGATGATAGCGGGATCGAGGTGATTTGCAGTGTATGGGAACTGCAAGATGACCTCTTAAGTATATCACAGGAGGTGGTAAATGACAACTGAGAAAGTGATCCGGCATGGGATGCTGGATGCCGGGATAGCCTCCATGAGAGAGCTGTCAGAGAGGACAGGGATACCAACATCGACACTTTTTAAACGGATGAAGGACCCGGGCGGGATGACACTTAGGGAGCTCGGGCAGATCCGGAGGGCAATAAATATAAACGACACACTGCTTTTCGAGGCAGTAGAAGGAGGGATGAGATGACAATAAAGGCGTATGTGACTCTTTGGGATAAAGAGATCAGCATCACCAGAGAGGCAGATGAGCCGACACAGGAGCTCCTGGAAGAGATGACACAGGAGCTTTTCAGCGCAGTTTGTGAATATTTCAGATTTGCGGCGGTTCCGGAACTTAAGAAGAATGAGGAGAACCTCCCGTACATCTGGGTGGAAGACAGCGACAATGCTGACGCTGATGATATCCACTTTACCAAGGAGGTGGCTTAAATGGAGTGGGTACCTATCGATAAGCGCCGGCCGGATCCGGACAAGGACGGTAAGACAGTCCTGCTGACAAGGGAGACGGCAGCAGGAGCGAGGATCGTGGTGGAAGACTCGATCTATTGGGACAAAGACAAGCTCCTCCGCTTCGGGTCCGGCAACAGTTGGCGGGGAGTAGTTGCTTGGATGCCATACCCTCAGGCCTACGAGAACGGGAAGAAGCTCCAAAAGGAAGAAGAGGAATATAACAGCATTTGCCGGTACCACGTTATGACGAGGGACGGCGGTAAGACTACACATGGTTGTGATATAGGCTATCCCGTAGAGCAATGCACTACGGCTTGTCCATACGCCACCAATGGCGGCGCTGGTAAATCAAAGGTCTATGTCCGGGTGATACGGAGGAGGAAGGACACATGATGATATACATTCCTCCGGTGATGATTGACTATCCGGATCCGCAACTGGTGGCAGAGGAGACACCGCTCCAAACAATGCGGTGCACCTGTTACCTGCCGACAGGCAATCCCTGTTATGACGGGACGCCCACCCACAATGGCGTGATAAGCTCCAATGTTGAGCATGTGGGAATGACAGCCATCCTCTACACCATGGATGGCGACTATATCGGAATATTTGAGTGTCACGACATAGGCGGGAACGTAATGCTTCGGAATGGGACGGGGATTGATGTATATCGGGACACGATGCAGGATGCCTGGGACTGGGTCGCCACATATGGGGACTATGTACAGGTCAGATGGATAAGCCCGGAAGGGTAGGAGGTGATTAAATGCAGATGATAATGGACCATCCGAGGACAAAAAGACGCCGGAGACGGCGGAGGGTAAGGACGGCATATACCAAGGTGTGGGGATGCCTGATCTGCCTGGCGGCGCTGTTAGCGCAGGCGCTTGTGGGTCAGGTGGAGCTTTTCGGGGTGACGATCTCCACACTGTTTATCGGGGTAACGCTGATCTTATATCCCAAAGATGTTTTCAGATTGGAGGAATAAGCATGATGACAAGATTTGAAGAGGTTTCGGACGAGGTCAATAAAGACCGGATCACCTATGAGACAACGCAGGAATGTTGCATCGAGTGGGTTAAAGGTGACAAGACGGCAACAGTCACATTCCCTGGAAGCAATCGTTACAACAGCAAGATCCGGAAGCTTGCGGAGGAGCACCCGGAGGATGTGCAAATCAGGCATGACAACCAAGATGGTTCCTTGGTCGCGACACTGCCGGTTAAGTACGTCAAAATAAGTCGGCCGGCAACCAAAGAGATGACTGAGGAGCAGAAACAGGCAGTCGCGGAACGTATGCGCGAGATTAGGGCTAAACTTAGATAAAATAACTGTATTGAGAGGTCAAAAACGCACGAAAAAGCATTAAGGGTAGAAATATACCACCCTTACAAAAAAACGACGAAATTGAGGTGATTATTATGGCAACAACACTATATGAATTAACGGAGGAATACTGCCGCCTCATGGAGATGGCAGAGGATCCGGACATTGAGGAGGATGTCCTCAAGGATACCATGGACGCCCTGCAGGGCGATCTGGAACACAAGGCGGAGTCTTACGCCTGTGTGATAGCAAATCTTAAAGTGAAGCTGGGAGCGTTGGAAGGCGAAATGGAGGCTATTAAGAAGGAGCATGACAGGCTTAAGGCCTTCCACGATTCTATTGAAGGGAATATAGACCGGATGAAAGAGTCCCTGATCGGATCCATGAGGGCGACGAACAACCAGAAGCTTAAGACAAACCGCTTTACTCTGTGGATCCAGCAGACCACACCGGCAGTCATCATCGATGACAAGGAGGCCATATCAAGCAAGTACATGGTACCTCAAGACCCGAAAGTGGATAAGACCGCTATAGGCAAGGACCTGAAGGCCGGTGTAAAGATTCCCTGGGCTCATCTTGAGAGCCACGACAGCTTAAGAATCAAATAGGGAGGTGACGAGATGATAAAAATCATATGTGACCGGTGCGGGAAAGAGGTCACGGAGTCAATAGGACTGCTGATGTCTCCGGCATTTTGCGAGGAGTTAAGCATTGAGAAGCTCGACTTTTGTAAAGACTGTGCGGCAAAAGTTGACAAGGAAGTATACAGCCTTTACTCGGGGGTAAAAGAGCTGGGAGAAGTTCCGGAGCCTAAGAGGATCAGGAAGGGCAATGAGCATCCCAAGCCGAAGGGAGCGAGTGCTCCCGGATACAGAGAGGACATAGACAACGACAAAATCAGGGAGCTCAGGGCGAATGGCTTTAGCTTGAAGGCCATAGCCGCCACCTTCGGTTGCTCCGCCCAGACAATCGCCAACAGGCTGCAGGACATGGAGGACGAGGCGAGACAGGCGGCGACGATATGAAGCGTGACTCGCCGCCCGGATCGGAAGACTTCGCCGCCTTCAATGACTTCTTCAGGATCTTCCAGAAGGTTGGGACTCCGGAAGACAATGAACAGTACTGGAAGGCGGTCATGAAGCAGGTGGCGGCTTATAGGAACAAGCATGATACCCGCCTCGGCCATGCCCTCAGCAACGCCCTGTTGGAGATGCTGATGGATACGGAAGAGACGACGACCTATTGCAGGTGGGCTACCCTGATCGCTGTGGTAGCGGTCAACAATCCCACCATTGCAGCGCATTTTATAAGCCAGGCAAAAGCCCTGGAGAAAAGGAGAATAAATTGAACATTACAACAGGCAAGAAAAAAGAGCCTCTGAAGTGCGTGTTTTATGCACCGGAAGGCTTTGGCAAAAGCACTTTTGCCAGCAAATGGCCGGATCCGCTTTACATCGACACGGAGGGCAGCACAAGCCAGCTTGATGTTAGGCGGTTTGGGGATGACATGACAAAGTGGGACAACATTCTGGGCGCAGTGGATTACGTTATAGCCAACCCCACGATATGTAAAACGCTTGTCATTGATACGATTGACTGGGCCGAAAGAGCGATTATCAGCAAACTCAACAAGGAATACTGCACCGCCAACGTCCTCACCATGGATTACGGCAATGGGTCCTTGTTAGTGGTAACCGAGTTTGAGAAGCTGATCTACAAGCTCGATGCTGTACTGGCCAAGGGGATCAATGTGCTCCTTCTGGCTCATGCGTCCATACGTAAACAGGAGCTTCCCGAGGAGATGGGTGCCTTTGACCATTGGGAGCTTAAGCTTCAGTCTAAGCAGGTCAAAGCGCTTGTCAAAGAATGGCCGAGGATGCTGCTCTTTGGCAACTATAAGACCTATGTCGTGGAGGATGGCAAGACCAAGTCGAAGAAATCCCAGGGCGGTAAGCGTGTCCTTTACACCCAGCATCATAGTTGCTGGGACGCAAAGAACAGCTATGACTTGCCTGAGGTGATGGACTTTGATTTCAAAAAGATCGCCTATCTGTTTTCTTCAGAATCAGCAGAAAAAACAACATTAAGTGCCGAAAACCGCGAAAAAACTGCAAAAACTGATGTTAAACCCGAAAAAAAGGAAATTAAGGAAGAACCGAAACCGGAAGTCCCTTGGGAATACGAGACCGAAGAGCCGGAAGTGAACTCGATCGAGAAGAAGCTCAGGGAGTTCATGGCACTGGCTCACTTCACGGAAGATGAGATCATTGTCACCTTCCATGAGAAGAAAAAGTTTGAGAACGCAAACAAATTGTCTGAGATAACAGACTGGGGATTCATCGAGAAGTCAGTACTCGGCAACTGGGCAAGCTTTTCCAAGGCCGTACAAAAATACGGCGTAGAGACACCATTCATAGAGCACTGGGAAGATAGGAAAGGAGGAAAAGAAGATGGCGGAAATCAGTGAGCTTACAGCCTTTTACGACGGTCTCGAGATCTTAATACACGAGATCGCAAAGAGCCACAAGGAAGGGCTTGAGGGTGACATGGATGATCCTGAGGACAGGGAGAAGGCCATAAGCTATATCCAGAGTTTTGAGGAAAAGACTATAGACAGGTTAAAGTCTTACATAAGAGCTTATAGAGATTTTAAATAAAAGGAGGCTAAAGAAATGAACGAGAATGAAGTTTTTGACTGGGAGCAGGAGATCGAGGACGACGGGGAAGACCGGGAGTTTATCACACTTGAGCCGGGGAAGTATGATTTTACGATAGCCAGTTTTGAGCGTGGCAATCACGAGGCCAAGCCCGGAGGAAAGGCGCCGACATGTAAAAAGGCAGTTATTAAGATTAAGATTGCCACTGATGAGGGCGATTGCTATATCACTGAAAACTTCCTGCTTTATAAGAAAATGGAGTGGAAAATATCGCAGTTTTTCCGCTGCCTCGGGCTTAAGAAGAGAGGTGAGAAGGCAACCACCTCCTGGGATAAGGTTGTGGGATGCACAGGTAAGTGCGAGATCACCAAGGACAAGGGTAAGGAAGAGGGTGTTTTCTTCAATCATGTAAAAAAGTGGCTGGATCCGGAAGAGACGGAGGAGGCTGAAGAATGGAGTTGAGGCACTACCAAAAAGAAAGCGTTGATGCTGTACAGCATGAGTGGGCGATAGGCCACAACAGGACGCTTCTGGTAGTGCCGACAGGTGGCGGAAAGACGATCATCTTCTCGGAGCTGGCAAAGAGGGAATCGGAGCATGGGCGGGTGTTAATCCTCGCCCATCGTGACGAGCTGATCCGGCAAGCGGCAGATAAGCTGTACAAGTCAACGGGGCTTTTCTGCGGCGTTGAGAAAGGCATAGAGAGCACCGGCAACATGTTCGACATAACAGTTGGCTCAGTTCAGACCTTAATGAGAGACAACCGCCTGCAGCGCTTTGCCCCGGACTACTTCGATGTGATCATTGTGGACGAAGCGCACCACTGCTTAGCTGACAGCTACAGAAAAATACTGGACTATTTTAAAACAGCGCGGCTGTTGGGGGTAACAGCCACGCCGGATAGAGGGGATAAAAAGACGCTTGCGGAGATCTTCGACTCCATCGCTTATGAGTATAGTTTGTCACAAGCAATCAAAGATGGCTACCTCGTTTCTCCAAAAGCTGAGATGATCCCGCTTAAAATTGACCTGTCAAAGGTCAAGACGTCTATGGGCGACTATACTGACAGCTCCCTTGGCGATGCGCTCGGACCGTACCTTGAAAAGATAGCAGATGAGATGGTGAGCAGATGCATGAATCGAAAGACGGTCGTCTTTCTTCCGCTTATCGCGACTTCCCAGGCATTCTGTGAGATGCTGAAAAGACGCGGCTTTCGGGCATCGGAAGTCAACGGAATGAGCAAGGATAGGAAGGAAAAGCTGAAAGGCTTTGAGGATGGCACCTATAACTGCCTCTGCAACTCCATGCTGCTCTGTTTGGATACTGAGACCGAAATCCTCACATCGAGGGGATTTTTAGGGATGAACGACCTGACAATGGACGACGAGGTGGCTAACTGGAATTTTGACGGCACTGTTTTCTTTGAAAAGCCCAAAGACATAGTCGTCAGAGATTTAGAACCGACAGAGCACATGGTGTCTGTTGCCACCGGCCGTCATAACTTCCGGGTAACAAACACACACAGGATGATCGTTGGATGCGGTATCGGGCACAGGGACTGGAAGAAAAAAGCCGCTGATAAGCTGAACCGCAGAGATGTTCTGCCGGCTTGTGGGGTTGCTGAACCTATGCAGATGCAGGTCCAGCAGGAAGACAGAAGCCACACGAAACACGCCATAAGCAACTGCGTTTATCACTTGACGCAAAAAGGATGGGACCGTGAAGAAGCAAGGAAAGAAGCAGAAAGAAGAGCAGAGCATGATGCGACTTTAAGATACAAAAATCCCGAGGAGCTAACCACAGATGAATGCAAATTTATAGGCTTCTGGATTGCTGATGGAACAAGGACAAATTTACAGTCCGGTGGTGTTGAATACTCACTTGCACAGTCTGAAAGATACGGAAATATATGTAAATGGGTTGATGAAGTAGTTGAAAGTTGTGGATTTGATTGCATCAAAAGGAGGATAAAGCCGGACAAAAAAAGCAATTTCCACTCACTCAAATGGAGCTTACCAAGAGGAACCGGGAAAGGATGCCAACAGAAAAATGGTGTTTATCCCATAGAACCTTATCTGAATAAAGACGGAGTATGCTATTTCTGGGGATTTAACGAAAGACAGTTTGATGCTTTACTTGAGGGCTTCTGGTATGGTGACGGCTTTCACGGGGATGCTCAGGACGGAATGCCTCCGAACATAACCATGACGAACACAAACCGCGGACTTTTAGAGCTTTTCTGTGCCATCGGCGCGGTAAGAGGATGGAAATGCAGCATATCTTTCATAAAGATGAAAAATGAAAAACACAGAGATCAGTACCGCTTGAACATGGCAAAGCACGGGAAAATCGTCTTATCCGAGAAAACACAGATAAATCACGAAGCATTTTCTCCTGAAAATGTGTGGTGCGTAAGAACTACCAGCAAGAACATTATCACGCGGAGACACGGGCGTGTCACCGTAATGGGCAACACGGAAGGCTGGGACTGCCCCTCTGCAGACTGCATCGTGGTGCTCCGCCCTACCAAGATCCGCGCTCTCTACTCCCAGATGGTGGGGAGAGTGCTCAGGCTCTCTCCCGAGACAGGGAAGAAGGATGCGC
>Ga0326513_10000654_pt1 | contig 29486 bp, 44 predicted proteins | sample 2_2465_0518_D_FD_203654 | JGI IMG/M metagenome (GOLD analysis project Ga0326513, IMG submission 203654) | Bovine rumen microbial communities from UC Davis, California, United States - 2_2465_0518 | ecosystem: Host-associated > Mammals > Digestive system > Stomach > Rumen | place: USA...
AGATTTCCTTACCAGCTCCAGCGCAACCTGGGCATCGTCCACCCAGAAGCCCAGCTTCGTCATGCAGTCCTTCAGCAGCTTGATCATGTTGTCCGTGTCCGGCCTGGTAACTTTCGGATCTCCATCCTTATGGCCACGCCCCGCCGGAAATCGAAATTCCACACTGAGGATCACCGCGCCCTCCAGCGGCTCCGCCGGTTTAGAGCTTTTAAGGCCCCACAGGTACCACTGTTCCGCTGCCCGAACCTTCGCGGGCTTATACCATACCCCGGATGCGCTGCGCCCCTTCTGCTGGCTCGTCGCCGTGGGCGGCTTTCCGGGAATCCAGATCTCGGTCATGCTCCGGCCTCCCCGTGTTCAAATCGCGCCTGCCTGGCCTTGTCATAAGCGGCTTCGACTTCGTCCACGTTCCAGATGTAATTTGAGTCGTCTCCCCACAGGAAAAACTTTCCGTCGTGCGCCGCCGGATACGCCCCGAAGAAGTCGCCGTCGATCAGCTCGTAATTGAACGGACTGACGTCCGTGCCATCCATAGGCCGGTAAACGCCCAGGTCCTCCCAATCGGCAGAGCTGCCGTGCGGAGGGATATTCCTGACGATCAGGACGGGGTTCAGCGGCTGGTCCGTCGCCGGATCAATGCTGGCGAACTTCCTGATCCTGTCCGCGTCCACCTGGCTCATGTACCCCTTCACTTCGATCCAGAGGTTAAAGGGCTTGTCCATGATGTCGCCCCGCGTCCCCCAGCACTTCACGCGGAAGTCCGGCAGATACGCCTGGCCGTCGCCCAGGTCGAAGCCTTCCGGCTCGTATTCCCATTCCACGCCCAGGGCGTCGAAGAACACGGCCCATCTGGCTTCAAGCCTGGATCTGAATCTATACCCATGATATTTCGTTTCGATTGCCTTGATCATTTTGGTCCTCCTCGCGGGAAATCCCGCGTCATTATTTGTGGGGAATTCATGGGGCGCGCTTTTAAGCGCCCCATGCAGAATTCCCTAAATAATATATGGTTTTTCCGCAAGTGCGGAATTACCTGAAAAACAGGTTTTTCCGCACGATTTGCGGAATAACGAGAAAACAGGTTTTTCCGCATCTATGCGGAATTTCCTGAAATTCAGGTTTTTCCGCATTTTTTTGCGGAATGCGGAATTTCCTCGTTATTCCGCATCGGTCAGGATCTTTTCGACGACCGCCGACAGGCCGTTTCGCCCGTCCTGGTCTCCGACGATTCCGAAGTTTCCAGCCTTCAGGAAATACTTGATTATGGTCTCGTGGCTTACGTCCAGGCCTGCCTTTTCACGGATAGACATGACCGGAACGACTCCGCCTGGGTATAGATCCTTCAGCTCTCTGTATGCCTTCAGGGCTGCGCTGCTCCGGCCGGCCGCCTCGTTTTTGTGCAGCTCTGTCATATCGTCCGCCGTCGGCCGCTCGTCGAAGGGCGTGCAGCTGGCCAGCGTCACCGGATCCACAATATGCAGAGGATAGCCGAACCAGAGCTTGACGTCCGGCGGCGTGGCGAACTCGCGCAGCACGCAGGAAACCTTCCAGGCGGTCGCGTCCGGCGCCAGAGAGATCCCGGCCTTCGTCAGCTCCGTAGGATACTCGCCGCCGCTGACAAAGCTCTGGAATCCTGGCGGCAGCCGGAGCCGCAGCAGGTCGATGATAGCGTCCGGATCTCTGGCGAATACGCCGGAGCCGGAGCCTCGGTCCATGACGTTCTTCCCGCTCTGGCTGCCCTTTGAGTGATGATGGCAGTAGATCGCGGCGCAACCCATCTCCCGACAGACTATATCGAAGTAATTGCAGAAGTGGGCCATGTCGCCGGCGCTGTTCTCGTCGCCCATCATGACCTTGTAGAGCGGGTCGAATATCACGGCCTTGTAGTGCGTCTCCCTGGTCAGCCCGATCAGGTAGGGCACGAACTTATCCAGGCTCATGTTGTAGCCGCGCAGGTTCATGACGTGGACGTTCCGGCAGGCTTCCTTGGCCGGTATGTGCAGGGCCTCGGCCACCGCGTTGAAGCGGTTGAAGCAGCTGCGCTCGTCCAGCTCAAAGTTCAGGTAAAGCACCGGGCCTTCGCTGCACTTCCAGCCGAACCACCTGCCGCCGGTCCCGATGGCGATCGACAGCTCGATCAGGGCGAAGGATTTGCCAGCCTTGCTGGGTCCGGTGATCAGCATCTTGTGGCCTTCCCGGAGGATGCCGTGGATCAGCTCCGGCGCCAGCTCCGGCGTATCGGCGCCCACGAAGTCTGCCGCGTTCTGGATGGGCGGCAGGCTGATCTGGTCGATGATCTGGCCGTCGTGCCATTCCTGCCAGCTGTGAGTCTCTGCTTCGTAAGGGATGATGAACTGCTTCTTCTCGCCCCGGATCAGGCCGGGCATCCGGCTCAGCCGGCCGGGATTCTTGTTGTTCTGGTCGATGCTGATGCCGGCCTCCTCGCAGATCTGGAACAGCTCCGTTACGCGGGCCTTGTATTCCTCCAGGGTCAACGCGTCGATGTGGACGATGGCGTGGGCGCTTTTCCCGCCGCTGGCCACCAGGACTGCCACCGGCAACTTCAGCTCGTGCATGATGTGGATCTGCGTCTCGATGGGCGTGCTGTCGGATTCCACCAGGGCGTAGCGGTAGCCGGTGATATTCTCCTTCTTCCGGCCCTCGCCGTCCGTCGGATTGAAGTTGATCCAGCCGCCGGCGTCGGTGTTGTAGCTGCCCAGGGCGCTGGGGATGTCGTTATATTTTTGCAGGGCCTTGATCAGCTCGTCCCGCGTCCGCCGGAAATGGCCGCCGTAGGGCTTGAATTTGCCGTCCTCGGCGACGTAGCAGTCGAAGGTATAGCCGACCCTGTCTTCCGGTCTGAACAGGATCTGGAGATACCGGACGATCTCCTCGATAGGGTCCCAGCCGGAGCCGGGCTGCTTGATGGTGATCTTCTCTGCCTCATTGAAGAACGTGGGGTCAGGCCTCACGGTCAGCGTGTCGTTCCAGTCCAGGGCGTGGCCGGAGCTGCCGTAGCTCCAGCCGAACTTCTCCGCCAGGTGAATGATGGTGCCGCTGCCCACCCCCTCGCTCTGGAAGCTGTCCCATTTGGACTGCATCTCTCCGGGCTTATAGCGGGGGTCGCTGGCGCTCCAGTCGCACCAGAGCGAAATATTCGCCCCGACGGACTTGAGCGCCATGCCCACGTTGACCCATTCGCTGTAAGGCAGCTTGGCGGGATCGATCGCCCACAAAGCGTCTGCCAGCGTGGAATCAATCACCAGTCGTCGCCTCCATCATCCTTGGGAATCCGGTTATCATCCGGAGCCAGCCAGCGTCCGACGTCGTTCACAGTCATGTCGTTGCCGTTCCTGGTCGTAAACTCCCGGACCGTCAGCTTGGCCCAGCCGGTGCAGCCTTCTACCTTGCCCCAGTCCATATTCAGGTCGTCGCCCTTCTTCCGCAGGCCGATGCAGGTGAAGAAACTGGTCAGGATGCCCTCGCAGCGGCTGTGCAGGTAAAGCCGCTGATTGAATACGCTCACGCCGTCCTTGCCGCGAGCCTCCACCGTGACCTCCGCCATGGGGCAGGCGGGCAGGCCGCCTTCGCGTCTGCTGCCTTCAAACTGCTTGCGCTCCAGCTTCGTGATGGTGATGGGATAGACGCCTTCCGGCAGCGTCACGAAGTCAGGCTGTTCATAAGAGATCTTGCTGTCCCAGTCCAGGGCCTTGTCGATACGGTTTTCCATGGTCATAACCTCCAAGTTATTAAGAATTTTTCCTGATATAGTCCACGAACTTGTCCCAGCCCTTCACGAGCCGGTCCACATACTCCACGGGGTAAAGCTCCACCGGCAGATCCGCCGGCTGGTGTCCTTTTCTGGCCACGGCCCACTGTACATTTGAATAGCTGATGCCGTCCCGCTTCATCAGGGCCTCCAGCTCCGGGTAACGGTCCTTCAGCTCCGTGGGCTTCAGCTGCGCCAGGTCCTCTTCCGTCCATTCTGCTTCCGGCTTAGGAACTCCCACATCATCGCCCAGAAAGGGATCGTCGGGCAAAGGCTCGTTGGCGGGCTGGACGTCGGGATCTTCCTGGCCCAGCGGGATCTCGATCGGCTCCGGCTCAGGCTGCGGCTCCCGCTCAAAGACCGGCTGAATACTTTTGTATTCAAGGGGCAGCTTGTCCGGCAGGCCGAAGCGGTTCTTCGCGTCGAAGGTCGGCTGGTGGTTGGCGTACATCACGCGCTTGTTGCCGACGATCCGGTTGGCCTCCATGGGATTGTTGCCCTTGATCACCACGCTGTCGTAGTTCAGGAACAGCAGCAGGTCGGCCCATTCCTTCACCAGGGGCGCCACGCGCTTGGAGCATTTAAGCTCCCAATGGTCGTAGGCGCCGGTCTCCTCCGGCTTCTCCACCTTCCGGAGCTGGGCGTGGGCGCAGAAGCCCACGTTGACGCCCCTGTCCGCCAGCTCGGTCAGCTTGGCCAGCAGCTCGCTGAACTTTTCGCCCAGCATGACGTAGCCCTTGCCGTAGCCCGCGTCCTCGATGCTCTTCCAGCTTTTCTCCCGCAGCAGGCTCCGGGTGCAGAGGATGTCCGCCCAGTCCAGGGTGTCGATCACCAGCGTCCGGATCTTCAGCCGTCCGGCGTCGTCCACCATAGCCATGAGGTCGTCCCAGTCCAGCGGCCTGGGGTAGCGGCAGACGGTCATGTGGTCGGTGCTGCCCTCTGTATCGATGAAGATCGGCGACGGCAGCTGGCTGGCCAGGGTGCTTTTGCCGATGCCCTCTACGCCGTAAAGGGCGAAGCGGATGCCCTTACCCTTCTTCGGCGCGGATTCGATGTTATACTTGCTCTTGGGTTCCATATCGTCCTCCTTATTTGATCTGCATATTCAGGTTCGTGACCAGCTCCGCGCCGGGCACGGCCTCGCCCGCCTTCAGGGCGGCGGCGATCGCCTTCTTGTCCGGATCAGGGTCCTTATAGCTGAGGAACTGGTCGCCGTACTGCATCGCCCAGGGCAGGAAATCGTCGTCCAGCTGCACGGCTTGGGATTTCCGCCAGCTGACGGCCACCTTCGGCGTAGTGAACTTCTCGCCGGCCAGCATCCTGGCTAGGAAGTCCCGCGCCCGCTCGGCCCGGTTCAGGGCGGCCTTCTGGCGCTTCTCCAGGGCCAGCTTTTCGGCTTTGATGGCCTCGGCTTCGGCGGCTTTGTTTTTGATGTAAAGGGCTAGGTTCTCCAGTTTCTCATCCCGCGCCAGGGCCAGGGCCTCCAGCTCTTCGTAGCTGCACAGCAGCTCCCCGGTCTCTTCGTCAACCTGCTCCAGCAGGTATTCCATCCGGGCATTGATGTCATAAAGGGTCATTCGTCATCCTCCTCCGTCTCCATGGGCCGCGTCCTGATGTTGCTGGACGCCGCGAACGCCGCGATCTTCCCCAGATCCGCCAGCTCTAGCGGTGCCAGCTCGCTGCCCTTCACTTCCATGATCACCGCGTTTCCCACGATGCTCTCATACAGTCCCCGCGCCAGGTCGGTGGCGGTGTCGTTGAAGGGCAGCCCCATCAGCTTACCTTCCTCGTTCACGACCATCACTAGGCCGCTCATGCAGGTGGGCGTCGTCTCGATATAGCCTCCGACCTGGTCCTGCAGCCACTCCAGCGTGGCCGTCCTGCCGTCCAGGACCGCGTAGACGTTCAGGCTGCCGTTAGGCAGGATCACGGGGATCCATCTCATGTTCCCAGGCCTCCTTTTCGTCGTCGGTCAGATAACCGCGCACTTCCATTCCCAGGAATTCCGCGCCCACGGTCCACCTAAGCGTGCTGATGGCGGAATCGTCCTTGCCAAGCTCTTCGAAAACCGGCACCAGGTTCCGCTTCTTCATCCAGGCGGAAAAAGCATTGACGTCGTGGGCAAATACCAGGATGTAGTCGTAGCTGGCCCCGCTTGCCTGGGCCGTCGTGATGGTCACGCCTTCGGCCTCCAGCCCCTGGGCGATGGCGTAGAGCGTTCCCAGCCGCTGGGAAATTGACAACTTCGCGTTGTCCGTGCTAGAATTGTTTAAGGTCATTTTTATCCTCCGCTTCTGGTCCGTCCGGTGTTGGCAGCGCCGGGCGGTCCTTTTTATGATGGCAGGGCCTGCCGGGATCTTCACCGACAGGAGCGCTTGCGTCGCCTGGCCGTGCCCTGCCGCGGCCATCTCACTGAAAGGAGGCAATGGGCATGGAACCCCCGGCCCGTCAGGGTGCCGTCCCGTCAGGGCCATATTGATAATTGGTCGGCGTCCTCCTCTTTAAGCTCAAACTGAAAGCACCTGTTTTTTCCGCTCCAGACCTTGCCGCCCGGCTTGCCTGCGCCCAAATACCCACGGGGGAATACCTTGCTGCACCAGCCGTCCAGGTGCTGGCCCCATGGCCGCTGATCCTCCTGGGGGACATGGTCTCGGTAGCTGAAATATCGACAGTCTCGGCAGCGATCACGGTCTCTCTTCATACCTCCATCTCCATCTGTGCCGTCTGGTATTCGTCGCAGCGGACGCGGAAGTCGTCGTCAGCGTGGATGGGATCTCGCCCGTCCTTCATCGGGACGCAATATGCGTCTTTCCCGAAAAGCTGCACGTTCGCGCAGTTCCGGCAGCTGAAGCAGTACCGCCAGCGGTTTTTGCCTTTGCCAATCATGTCCTCACCTCCCGAAGTAAGTGCCGTCTACCTCGATCACGTCCGTGCCCTGGATGAACTCTGCCTGCCAGATGTAACCGGCGTCGTAAAGCTCGCTGTGTTCGCCGGAGAGCAGCCGCCTGGCGGTGTCGTAAGCCCTCTCGACTGCGGCGGCTTCGCCAGGATTGCTTGCCCTGGCCGGCCATACCACGCCGGTCTTTGAAAAGGTGCCGTACTGCCCGCGCTGGGTCAGGACTTCCTCGATAGTGTCAGGAAAACGGCTGTCCGCCACCCGGTTCAGGACCACGTCGCCCACCATAAAGCGGCAGAGGTCGCTGCAGGCGTCCCCGCCGGCTTCCTGGTAGATCACGCAGGCCAGCATTTCCAGGTCCTCCGCCGGCACGTCCAGCACCGCCCCCGCCGTCATGGCCAGAGGCATCGGCTCCGGCGGGATCGGCATCACCGGCGCGAGGGAGAGGTTGCACAGCAGGGCCATCGTTGCCAGGACGTGCATGATAGCGGATGGTAAGGTCATGTGGTGTTCGCCCCTCCCTCCTCATACAGAAGGTCGTAAGGTCCGGTAGGGGTTTCGTCCTGCCCTCCGTCCATGACCGCCCCGCAGTTGGGGCAGTAGCGCACCGATTCTGTAGGGGAACCGTACCTATAAACCTCGCTGTGATAGCGTTTACACTTGGGGCAAAACATGGATGCGATTGAGATGCAGTCCTTGTCCTCCTCCTTGAGATCTTCGACATGGAGTATCTCGACCTGTTCCCACCGCCCATGCCGCACCTCCACCACATCGGCGGCAGGAGCTTCGGCGATTATCTTCCGCGCCCCTCCCGGTGGGCCTTGGTGCTGGCGGTCGTACTCGCCAAGCAGATAGTCTCTGCTCACATAATCACCTGACACGGATCACGCCTCCCTTCCACAGCAGGGCCGCACCCACCAGCTCCAGCAGGAACGCCCACCACATGGCGGTCATAGGCAGCCAGCCTCTCTCCGTGCCGCCGACGACGAAGATCACCGCCAGCGCACACAGCCAGCCGAGGGTCTCAACGATCCGGCGTTTCGTTCTAGTCTTCATTTGCAAATCTCCTTCACTTACTGGTGGCCACGCTGCGGGCCACCTGCGTCTTTGTCACCCGCCCGGCCGGGAATTTGTACCGCCGGGCGACGGTGTTCCTGCTCACGCCCAGCCAGGCCGCTACATCCTGCCTCGTCAGCGTCTCCTGCTGGGGGAACGCCTCATCCAGGCGCATGAGCAGGTCGCGGTAATCGGGCTTCTCTCTGGGCATCAGGTTCCGCCTTCCTTCAACAGCTCGTCCACGGTCACGCCCAGGACGTCCGCCACGCGCTTCACCTTGTCTACGGACGGCATAAACTTCCCGTCCTGGCCCCACCTCCCGATGGTGCCCGCTGAGATCTGCGCTCTGTCCTCCAGCTGCTGGATGGTCAGCCCCTGAACCGTGCAGAGCCGTTTGATGTTCGCCAGCAAGTTATCACTCCCTTCCTCTTGCTTTTAATTTGCAAATGTGCTAACATACGAATTGCTACATTCATTTTTTCATCGCTGGGGCGGATTCCCCAGGGGGCGTGTTCTGCATATTTGCAAATCCCATTATACCGATATTTGCAAATATGTCAACCCCCAATTTTGCATATTTGTAGAAGGTGATTTTATGGGACTCGTTGACCGGATCAGAGCGCTGTGCCAGGCGAACGGGATCACGCTGAATCAATTAGAAAAGGCAATCGGCTTAAAAAGCACGATTGCCCGATGGGACGACCACGATCCCGGACTCGACAAGGTCCGACTGGTCGCGCAATACTTTAATTTGTCGGTGTCCGAATTGCTGGATGAAACAAAAAATCCCGCCCCCATTTCTGGGAGCGGGAAATATCAGGATCGACTCTTATCTATCCTTAACCAGCTATCGGACGAGAATCAGGCTCAGGTTCTGTCCTTTGCTGAATTTCTAATAGCTTCTGGGCGTAATTGATCAACTGTTCCTTCTGTTCATCCGTCATCTTTTGCATCAATGCCAAAATCCGCTGCTCCATAGATTCGCCTCCTAATCAAGCACGCGCCTTAATCTTAGTAGTCGAATTGTAGCTCGCATTTATGCAAAAATCAACCGAAATACACATGAAATTTTTGACCGTTTTCCGGGCTGCCTGTGATGCGCGACGCAGACAGTCAGCAAAGGCGTTCGCTGTAATTGTAGCTATTTGATGACATGAGAAAAAAGATATACGCACCGGAGGCGCATCATTATGAATTATGCCAGGATGTTCACCAGACGCTCTGACGGGCGTTATATGGCCTCCTACACGCAGGAAGGGAAGCGGCGGTGGTTGTATGACCGGGACCCGGAAAAGCTCTACCAGCGCCTCCAGGACGCCAGGAAGGGCGGCTCCCGGACCTTCGCCCAGGTGGTGGAGGAATGGCGTGAGGAACACAGCCGCACCGTCGGCTTCAAGACGGCGGAAAGCTATGTCGCCCCATGCCGCCGAATCTGCGAGACCTTCGGTGATGATCCGCCGGCGGAGATTACCCCGGCCAGGCTCCAAGCGTTTCTGTCCGCCCTGGGAAAGCAGAACTACGCCAGGCGCACCGTGCAGCTGCACCACGACATCCTGGCCATGGTCTTCGCCTGGTGCATCCTGCGCGGAATCGTGCCTGTCAGCCCCATGCAGGCCGTCTCCGTGCCGAAAGGCTTAAAGACGACCAGACGCACCGTGCCGCAGGATGACGCTCTGGAGGCCGTCAGGACGCGCACAGACGCACCTTTTGCGCTGTTCGCCCTGCTATGCCTCTACTGCGGCCTGCGCCGTGGTGAAGCCCTTGCGCTGCGATATGAGGACATAGATCGCAAGGCGAACGTGATCCACGTCACGAAGGCCCTGGAATATCCCGGCAATCAGCCGGAGATCAAGATGCCCAAGACTGTCACCGGCATCCGGGACGTGCCGATCCCTGCCGTGCTGCGGCCCCTGATCCCGAAGGGCAGCGGCTACCTTTTCGCCGCAGCTGACGGCGGCCCGCTCACGAAGATCGCATACCGACACGCCTGGGCGCAGTATTGTAAGGCCATCGGCCACGACCTGACCGCACACCAGCTCCGGCACGGTTACGCCACCATCCTCTATGAAGCCGGTGTGCCGGTCCTGGCCGCTCAGCAGATGCTTGGCCACGCCAACGCCTCCACGACCATGAACATCTACACCCACCTGCGGGAAAAGCAGGCGAAGTCCGCAGCTGCGATGCTGGACGAATACCTGGCCGAAAACTGACAACAATTCTGACAACATTACATGGTGCAAAAGGGCGCAAAATGATGCAAAATAGGGCACGAATTCCGCGCCCGGACAAAAAGAAAAAGCCCCGTAGACCCTTGAAATACAAGGATTTACGGAGCTTTTCACGTTGGTGCTCCAGGGGGGATTCGAACCCCCGACACCCTGCTTAAAAGGCAGGATAGAATCACGGTATTCAATGCGTTGACAGAGATTTGACAACAATTCTGACAAATTGCAGTTATGCTAACCCCACCCTGACCGCAATATATGCCAGCAAAGCAGTGACCACCCACTGGAGAACAGAGGATGAGATGGACTCCCACTTCTTTGCTGGTTTCTGCTGGAGGGAGACTAGGGTATCATCCATCTTGCCCAACTTCTTGTCTATCTCATCCAGACGGTAGGTGATGAGGTTGAGGGTGCTATCTCCGGCAGAGAGTCTCTTGGTGTTCTCCTCCACCTGTGAGGCGAGTTTGTCAAACTCTTCCCTTGTGACATCACTCATTCTGCCCGTCACTCCTCTCCACTTCCGGCAGACCAATGACCATACTCTTGAGGAAGGACAGGATACCAGCCAGGACAGTGCCGGACAGAACAGCCAGCCAGTTGACTTCCTCCAACAGTGCGGTTGTGCCTATCATGGCAACTGCTGTCTGGGCCATCGTGTGGCAGGCACGGATCAGGGCAGCTCTGAGAAACTTTTTCATCTTAAATCATCCTCCCACAGCATCTGATAAAATCTCTCCAGCATCACACAAGCCTCTGCCCGTGTGATAGGCTGGTTCGGCTTGAATGATCCATCAGGATAGTTCTTGATTAACCCTTTTTCCCTTGCCCATTCCACAGAGGGAGTATACCAATGCCCGGTCACATCGTCCACAGGTTGGGGGCCATCTGGCTTATACTGAGGGCGGCATACCCCGACAATCTGACTTTTCAGCCTGTCCTTGTCACAGACCATTCCACCGTTAGATTGTGAACCGTCAGAGGGTGAAGTGTTTCCCTCATAAGTCCTGACCCCCACCAGATGACCGAAGGTGTCATTGACTACCTCATACACCAACCCACAATGCTCCGTGTCCTGCGTCCCGTGGAAGTTGAGGATAACGATATCTCCCGGCTGAACCTCACTCACAGGCACCGTCAACCCCTGTTCCTTGTACCACCTCAGAAGCATCCCACAGCTTGCCGTCTTCCCGCCCCCGAAGAACGCCATGCGCTCCCCGGCAGTATTGAAGACCCACCAGAGAAAACATACGCACCACGGTTGGCCTTGCATCTTGGGGTCATAGGCATCCCAGTATTTTGTCCTGTTACTGCCGGGTGGGTCTTCGGTGTACCCAAGGTCTGCACGAGCGACCTTAAGCACTTTACTTATGCTCATACTGGCACCCACACTCCCCCGGTTTTGTAGTATTGAGTTTTGACGGGATATGGGGGTTGTACATTTCCTTCAATGAGTATATCCACGGAGTATGCCGTTCCAGTTTCGGCTGTTCCCGGTAAACTGCCGTATCGGCCACGCACATACGTTATTTGCGTTGCCGTACTAGGATTCCTTTGATATTTGAGTGTACCAGAACTGCCAAACAGCATGATTATATAATTATTGCCAGAGGACAACGTTACGGGGGTATCAAACATTGCCGATACCCATGTATCAGCTACTAAAGAAACGCTCTTTTCTGCCAGCACCGTGCCACTTGAACCAGCCAGCTTGATGGTTCCCGTATACGATGACCGGGCAAACCCTCTGACACCGACAACGGTCAGGTTTTCGTTTGCAGTAAATTCCCAGCCTGCCGTTCCTGTATTTGCAGTATCATTCGGTTCACTTTTCAATCCACTTATAGTGGAACTGGCATCCAACTCAAAATAGTATTCCCCATTTTCGCCCACAGATGCCGTAGGGGGAACGCTATATGCGTAAGCGTTTCCGCTTCCGCCACCGCCGCCAGACCCGCCCAGCATGACAGGATTTCCATAAATGCTCATTTATTCCACCTCTGTCACAGTTACTTGCACCGTCATAGCAGACGTACTAGCACCAACTGCCCATGCTGTCAGAGTGCCGTTGTTGTTTTCAATCAGCAGACCTGTTACACCAGCGGCAATCAGGTTTGCAATCTGGGCGGCAGTAAGCTGAATATCGACTTTACTGTTTGCCGCCACCGTTGCACCCGTGACCGTAACCGTCTGGGAGTAAGGGCCAGACCCAGACCAAGTGGACGAAAGCGAAATACTTCCAAGTTGGATTTCTGCTTCAGCCCCTATGTCAGACAGGCTGGGCAACCAATTATTTCCCCTTGCACCTACATCAGACGCGTCAAGTTCAATATCACTTGTCAGGGCCTTATTGTTGATTTTTCTGGACTGCGGCACGGCATTAAGCCAAGCCTTGAGTGCCGACAGGCTGAATTTCTTGGTGGTATTACCTTGTACGCCAGCCAGCACATCAGCGTCCGCAGGACTTGTTGCAGACGGCAATAATGAGATTTTTACACCTTCAGTATCAGGCATGATTTCACCCCTTATTCAAATAGGACTATGGCAAGACCTTCGTTGCCGATCTTCACGTTTCTGATTGCGTATCCTAATAGCTGATTATCATCGTTCCTCGGATATTTGGAAGTTGGATACATCAGCCACCCGTTAGGGGTCTTCTGATACACTCCCATTCCACTTATCCAGATGAACCCGTCATTTTCACGAATACTCGGATTGCTCGGAATGTCGGTCAGTACATCGGTATAAATCTCGGTCATGGTGGCAAGGTCAAGAATCGTCCTGCTAGTTGACCCGTCCAAAGTAATTGTGTGGACTATCGTGCCTTTCTGCGTTGACCTATTACCATAGGGAGAGTCATCACTTACTTCTGTGTCCAGCAGTTCCAGACCATTATAGTTTTCTATTGAAATTCGGCCTGTGTAGTATTCATCTGTCCATTCTGATATGCCCTCATCAGGGTCATCCAGATAATGCCTTGCAGATACATAGATATACGATTGGTCTGCTCCCAACCACTTACTGCTTGATCCTTGATGGGATACCGAATATCCGTCCCACATATCATGAGTGGTATAACTGCTTGTGGTCGCAACGGTAAAAAAGGTCATACGATAATTGACAAATGCCGTAAGACTATCTCTGCCAAATCCTATTGCGTTTGCATTTATTGGCAAAACAAGTGGTGCACTTGCGGCGAGTTCGCTACCCTTCTGCATTGTAGCTAAATATTGTCCAGTAGCAGAATAGGTATAGGAATCAACGCCCCGCCAATCGGAGTTGTCACCTACACATATCCCAATGATTCCATTACGATAACCAAAACTGGGAGTGCGCCCATTGGAACTCAGAATCTGAATTGGTGCTGATTTGCTCCCGTCAGGTATAATAACAACCCATTCGTTTTCATCCTGCGAGGACTTAAACGCACAGCACGTTTGTGTCCCGGCAACAGAGAAGCCATAAGCGTCAATAGTATCATCCAACGTTTCGCCGCTCAGACCGTCTTTGACAATCAACCTATGATTTGTGGTGTCAATGGTATAGAAACGGTTATCATCGTCTACCCAAAAATCGCCAGAATACCCCGGCACATCCCCCATCCGAAGCAGAGAACCGCCGCCATTGTAATACAACCCTACGGTTTCCCCTACCGTGATATTCCTGTTGATGCACATCCCGGAGTGAGTGGCAGTAGACAGGGGAGCGAGTTTGAAAGCCATGTTCTGCTTCGTGAGCGCAAGCATGGCGGCATACATCAGTTGCGATTCCGTCATGATACACTCACCTCGCATTGGAATCCGTCAGGCCATGTGAAGGTTGCGGAATCCTCCGTCTGCGTGAAGGACAGACGATATAGACCGTCACTTCCTTCCAGACCGTAGTACACTTCGCCGTTTGCCGTGTCTATATTGATATAGCTTAACCGCCTATGCATAGCATCCACAAAACCGTCATCCGAAAAGACGATATCCACATTTTTCGCAGATGCGGACTTGTACCTGAGATAAAATCCCAATTCATCCTTGTAGATATATCCCTTGCTGTTGCCGTTTTCGTCGCCAGCGCCAAGTATGACTTGCGGGATATAATTCTGCCCTTGCTGTTCAAACGCATACTGACTTTTTACCAGTTCAGTATACTTATAGACGGCAACGGGCCATTCGGTAACGTTTGTCGTGGCGTAAATCTGCACCCCGTCAGCGTCCGTGGGGTATCCATCGGAGGTATGTCCCACAGGCTCTTTCTGCCAGTAAAGACCTTGCCCGTACCTGTTTGTGGCCTGTTCCGTTGCGGCAGAACCGACTTCTTCCGTCAGAGGAATGCCAGATTCCGTCAGGAGGTTCAATCCGTCCTCTGTCAGGATGCCCGTGGAGGAAATGATTGTGCCTGTGACCCAACGGATATATTGGTCTTGAATCTTGATGAAGTTGTCATCCGAAGTGTCTTGGAGAATATACTTGCGAATCCTGCGAGAAGTGGAAAGCCTGTCCACCGTCAGTTCCGCAATGTCACCTTGCTCGGCATACAGACTATCGGTAAAAACAGCGTCCGCACCCAAAGCACCGTCAAAGACATAATCGCCTTTAATCGGATCAAAGTAGATGCGGTCTTTCATGACCCCATCTATCAAGGCTCTCATGGTGAAGAGGTCACTGTTGAACAAGGCTTGACTCAGACCGTCAGATCTCTCAATCTTGATGCCGTTCTCCCTGTCGATGGTGACTCCATAATAGGGTTGCCCCTCCTTGAGTCTGGCCTCCAGAGCAGATGAGACAGCACCAGTGAAATTAGGGATAAAATCCCCTGTGACCATACTGATAGTCCAGGGGTGGAAGGGGTCATAGTCAAGGGAGATGACCCGTGTTTCCGTGTTCAGATTGAGGGAGGAGTACTGGATAGTCACAGCATCACCCAGGGACAAACTCTGAAGTCTGGAGAGGGTGATGTCATAACTCTGGGTATCACTCCTGCTGTCCAGGGTGACGGACAGGGATGCCACGTTCTCAGCATCTGACAGATTGACAGGAGTGGAACTCCCTATCCTCGTCAGGAAGTTTATTTTCCTCTGATTGTAGCTGATCTCCGCACCCGTAACAGCCGCCCACTCCTGGAGGGCAGATCTCTTGTTGGTGTCATTGTTGATAGTAACGGAATAAGTGCCGCTGATGTCCACAGTACCGACAGAGAATCCCGTCCCGGACAGTATCTGCCCCAGAACTGCCGAAACAGACCCGGAGAAGTGTGCCGTGGTCTGGAGGGTATCGGCAAGGGCATAGGAGATGTGTTCACAAGAGACCCCTATACTCACGCCCACACCCGGCAAGGTCTGCTTGGAGACCCTCACCACATTGAAGTAAAGGTCTCCAAAACGCACCTCATCCCCAACGGCAATGTTGGGGATATACTGCCCCGGCATGGTAAAGTCCAAGGTGCATTCCCCGTTGAGACTCTGGTGGAATCTGGAGGTCTGCATAGCCTTGAGAGTGTACTTTAGTGTAGTTTTATCGGAGGCATAGATTGTGATGCTCATGTGTCCTCCTTATGCCAGTGCTGCTCCGTAATTCCTGACAGATGCCGTCCCCTGTTGCCACTGGATCTGGGCAACCACCTTAGTCAGCAACTGTCCGTCAATGTTGAGGGGAATGGTTACTCCCATCCCTCCCGCATTACCAACTGTCACATCTGCCACTCCTGCCGTCAGACCAGCTGGGTCAAAGGTGTCTGCAAGCTGGTTCTGGAGTCTCCTCTGGCCTTGCTGCAAGCCCCGGATGAACAAGTCGATCATGTCCGGCGCATAAGTGTGGAAATTGGAGAGCGGGCCTTTTTCCGGCTCAGAGAAGCCCAGATAATCCTTGACGGTCTGCGCCAGGTTGGAAACGGAGGATTTCAAGCTATCCCATTTCTGCTTGATACCGCTGACAAAGTTGGAGATCAGATCCTCACCCCAGGTCTTGGCGTTGTCCACCTTTTCCTGGAATCCACCCTTGATCTCGTCCACAATCTCCCGGCCCTTGTCCCGGATTTTGAAGAAGAAGGATGCCAGTCCTTCAGCCAGCTTAAGAATGAGTTGCAACGCTGCGTCCAGCAGTTGGGGAGCGGCCTTGATGATGGCCTCACCCAGATTCATGACAATATCAGGTGCTTTCTCTGCCAGCCTGGGGAGAGAATCAATGATACTGCCAGCCAGCGCAAGAATAAGCTGGAGGGCAGCGTCCAGCAGCAAAAGCAGGTTTTCCGGGTCCGTCAGGGCGTCCACCAGCGTAATGATGGCGTTTACCGCTAGGGGGATAAGGTCCGGCAGCGTGTCCGTCAAGCCTTGAATCAAGGTCAGCAGCAGGGAAATTCCCGTGTCGATCATTTTCTGGATGTTCTCCGGCTCCAGGAGGTCTTTCGCCAGGGTCAGGATCGTTTCCACGGCCACGGGCAGCAGCGTCGGGAGAAGGTCAAGAACGGCCTGCAGGAGCGTGGTGAACAGCGTGGAGGCCGCCCCCATGATCTTCTCCAGGTTGTCCCCTTCGGTCAGCGCCGTCGCCAGGCTGGTAATGAGCGTCCCCGCAAGGGTGATAAGATCGGGGACATACTGGAGGATCAGGTCAAGCACCTGGGGCAGCACTTGACCCACTACTTCACCCATCTTAGACAGGTCGCCGTTGGCGTCCAGGATGCCGTTTGTAAACTGCCCCAGCAGATCAACGCCGTCGCCTGCAAGGTCGGTCAGCACGGGCAACAGGATCGTTCCCATGGCGTTTTTCGCCGCCTCCGCGCCCTTGTCCAGCTTGCGGAGCTGGTCGTCAAACTCACCGAAGGCGTCCAGCGTGTCCTCGTCCAAAACATACCCGGCCTGGTGCGCCTGGACGCTCAGGGCTTTCATGGTATCGGCCCCGGCTTCGATCAGGGGGTTAAGGTCGGACGCGGATTTCCCCAGCAGCTCCATGGCCAGCACGTCCCGCTGGGTCTCGTCCTCTACCTGGCCCAGGGCGTTGATAAGTTCCCAATAGACGGTCTCGTCGTCTCTCAGGTTGCCGTTGGCGTCCGTCACGGCCACGCCCAGCTTTTCATAAGCGGCGGCGGTAGCCTCGTTGCCCTTCTGGGCTTTGGACATGGACGCCAGGTTTTTCTTCATGCTGCCGGTGATCGTGTCCACGCTCACGTCTACCAGGTCGGCGGCGTACTGCAATTCCTGGAGCTTTTCCGTGGACATACCGGTCACGGTGGACATGGTGAGAAGGTCGTCGGCGTAGGCGGCCCCGCTCACGGCGAAATCCGCCAGGGCTTTGCCCGCGCTCACGATGGCTGCAGCCGCCGCAGCAGCCGCCGCAGCCATAGCCGCGCCCACGGCGGCAACGGTATCACCCAGGCCCTTCCAGTTCCCTTCGGATTCCTTGGCCTGCTTCCCGGCTTCCTCCGTTTCGTCCCCGGCCTTGTCCGCACCGGAGGCTTCGTCGTTCAGCTCGGCGGTGGTCTTGTCGAGCTGATTTTCCATCTTGTTCAGCTCGGCGGTGGCGTTGTTCACCGTCTGCTGCCATTTCAGGGTCCGCTCGTCGTTCTCACCGTATTTCTCGGCGGATTCCTGCAGGCCCTTGGTCAGCAGGTCCACCTTTTCCCGCTGCTTGCCTATTTCCTCAGTCAGGACCCGGCTCTTTGCGGTCAGGGCTTCTTCGGATTTCTCCTGCCCTTCGAAGGCCGATTCCACGACCTTCATCTCGCTGCCCAGGGTCTTGATCTGCTCGTTTACGTTTTTGAGCTGTTTGCGAAATTCGCTTTCGCCCTCTATGCCGATTTTCGGCCCGATGTCAACGGCCATTTATGTCACTTCCTTTTCAGGAGGTCCCAGAAGGTTTCCTCTTTCTTCTCCCTGGCGATCCCGCTCTTGATCTGGTCGATGTTGATCAGCGTCAGCAGCTCCCCCAGGGGGAGATCAAGCGTCTCGTCGTAGGTCAGGCCGATGTGCAGGCCATACCACTCAAGCCAGGCCGGATCGGTTGGACCGGCCCGGCTTATCCGTTTTTTCTTTCGACGGCCTCCGCTTTGATATCCGGCTCGCTGCTGGCGGTCATGGCCTCCATGGCTTTCCGCTGGAGGTCCATAAGATCGTCCAGCCCGAAGGAATCCAGCAGTTCTTCCTCCGTGGGCGGAGGGGCACAGGGAACGCCGTTTTTCTGGGCGTACCTGTACCCCCCGTCCAGCATTGCCGAAATCAGCCAGATCGCCGTGTCCAGCGTATCGTCCACATTCGCCCCGGAGAGCTTTTCCCTCATTTCGGCGCTGCCGCCGAATTTCTGGGTGATAGCCTTCATGGTCCGCAGGTTGCAGCACATGAGCCGCTTTTCTCCCAGGGCTTCGATTTCGACAATCTTCATGCCTTAACCCCCAGTGACGACCAGATAAGCCTCGATGGCCGCGACGGCGTCTTCCTCACTGTCCAGCTCGGTGGACATACGATACCAGGGGTGCCCGCTGGCGTCGCTGCGGAGGATCGTCGCCTCCAGCTCCGGCGTCTGCCATTCAATGGTCTCACCCTGGGTCGCCACGCTGAGGTCGGGATTGCGGAACTTGACCTTTTCCAGGATGAAAGCCTGGTACTTGTAGGCGCCGTCCACCTTCTTCTTGATGATGCCGCCAAGGGCAAAGTAGGGCGCCGCCTGGGAATCATCGAACACCATCCACTTCGGCGTCGGGGTTGTGGTGGCCATCGTCGCTGCGATAGCTTCCTCCACCAGACCCAGGGCAGTCTTGAAGGCCTCCGCCCGCAGGTCGTCCGTGGTGACGGTGACGGTGCCGCCGGAAAACTGCGAATCAGATTCCGCCGGGCCGTTGTCCGCGTAGAGGATGTTTTCATCCGCGCTGTCCAGGCTCATGTCGATGTTGGTGTATTTGCCCAGGACGGTCCGGGCGGTGTAAGTAACCGTGCCGTTGTTATTGGCATAGGTCGCGATATAGGGCTTGCTCAGGCCGATTCTTGCCATTTCATTTCCCCTCCATAAGGTTTTCGATATACTCGTTTACGCCCCTGTTCATCCGCTCGATGACCTGCTGCTTCATGCGGTTTACCGTCGGTCGAATAAAGGGCTGCTTCTTCATGCGGCTGGTGCCGCTCTCGATTGCGCGGGCTTTCAGGCTGTTCGGCACTCCGTTCCGGTCATAGCCGTCAAACACAACGGCGGTATAGACCTGGCCTTCGTCGGTGACAAAGCGGGTGAGGATTTCGCTGTCCCGCAGGTCCCCGGTGTCCCTGGGCGTGGCCGCTTTCAGGGCGTCCAGCACTTCCCCGGCGGCGGGATATATGGCGTATTTCGCCATTTTAACCGTGTCGGATCCCAGCTCCGCCAGCAGCTTTTCATACTGATACAGCCCTTCCATGCTGATCTTAGCCATACTGCCACACCCATTCGTAATGCAGGAGGCCGGTGTCCTCCTCATACTGGACGCTGTTCAGATACCAGGACGCGCCCAGACGGTCCAGCAGGCTTTCCACCTCGCCCGGCATGGCGGACGCCGGATTCCGGGTGTACCAATCTATGGTGCCCTCCGGGACCTTCTCCGCCGTGGCGTCCCCGGCCCGGAGCGCGTTCTGCCCGTCGATGGCGATCACGCCGTAGTTATCCGCCGGGGCGTGGCTCCAGGCGTAGTCCGCAAAAGCGCCCAGCTTCTTCAGCTCCACAAGGATCTCGTCCATCAGCTCACCGCCTCCCGGTCATTGGTGACAGGCTCACAGGTGATCTCGATCCCGTCCCCCTGCATCCAGGTCCGAACGACGCGGTAACGGACGCCGTTCCACTCCACGATCTTCTCCCCGCCGTAATCTTCGGCCAGGGCCAGGACAAAGACCACGGACGGCTCGATCCCCGCGCTGCGGGCGGCGTAAAACTCGTTATAGCCCACGCTGCGCACCGTGCAGGGCACTTCGTTCCGGCTTTCCTCCGGCGCCTCAAAGACGCCATGGGCGCCCGGCGTTTCGCCTACCAGGGCGATCACGTCAGCCCGTACCATCAGGATTCCTCCCCGGCGGGCAGGCCGTAGCCGGTGCAGCTGATCAGCTGGGCCTTCTGCTCGTTGTAGCTCCGCTCCAGCTTGTCATAATCGTCCGGGCTGCCGAAGTGCAGGCGAACATAGGTGATGATCGCACGGATCAGCAGCTGGTCGGTGATGGTGCTGTTGTCCGTGACGGTCTCGCCCTCCGTGGTGGCGGTTACGGTCAGGCTCACGCCCGCCGCTTCCACGTCCACGATGCCCAGATCTCCCACGGCGGCCTCGATCAGCCGGGCGATTTCCCCGTCATAGATATTCGTCTTGATTCTCAGGGCCAGCTTGGTCTCACTCAGCATCTTCGGCCCTCCTCTTGAAATTCTGGTATTCTTTCTCGCTGTACAGGTGCCAGGGCGGGCAATGGGTGTCGATCCACATTTCAAAGCCCAGCACGGCGGCCCGGATGCAGAACCAGCGATCCTCGCCCCACAGGGCCTTGCGGATATTGGGAATCGGCGTGAAGTCCACGCCCTCCGCCAGCACTTCCCGCTTGATGAGGGTGCAGGCCCCGGTCATGCCTACCTGGTAAAGCCCCGGCATGACCCACTTTGTGGTCATGCCGCTGCTCTGATCGTACATCCAGGCATTACACCATCCGTTTGTCCAGAACAGTTCGGAAATGATGTCCTTGTCCGCCTCCAGCAGCCTCAGCAGCGTTTCCGGGTGGAGGACAATATCCGTGTCCACGGAGAAAAGATAGTCATAGCCGCCCTCCAGGGCGCGCCTGACGGTCATATTCCGCAGCGTGGGCATTTTCTCCAGGTTTTCCGGCGTCCACAGGTGGTCGTTGTCGGATTTCTGAAAGCGGTCCCCCGTGTCCAGTACGTCATAGGCTGCGCCCCGGATTTCCGGGATCACCTCCGGGCAATCGTTCACCACGAAATAGCGGTCAACGGTCACGCCCTCCGGCACGATCAGGCGGTCAAGCCCCGCCTGATACTCGCGGAAAATCTTGACTTCCTGCCGCAGCGGGGCGGCGATCAGCACCTTCACGGGCTTTCCCTCCAGTCCTCCGGCCAGATCACCGTCCGGCCCACATGGCCCACGCGCACGGCGGGGTCCGCCCAAATCTCAAAGCCGCATTGCGCGGCCCGCCAGCAAAAGGCCACATCCTCCCCGTAGATGATGGGGTCCATCATGGGCTGGAAGCAGTTTCCGAACTTTGCCCGGACGGCCTCCAGCACTTCCACAGCTACCAGACAGGCGGCCATACCGCAGGCGGCCACCCGGAAGGGCGCGGCGGGGTATTCGTTGCCCTTCCACTTCTCCACGCCGGGGAAGATTTGGGTAAACAGGCATGAGCTGTAAGGCGGCCTCCGGCTGTGCGCAATCCCGGTCACGATCTGCTTCCCGCAGAATTGCAGGTCGTCCGCGATCCCGTCGGTGAAAACCATATCGCTGTCCAGCCAAAGCACATGGGTGAAGCAGTTGGCTATGGCGTACCGCGTCAGGCTTTCCCTGGCGAAGTAAACCAGCGTCCCGGCCTCGATCTTCAGGGCGAAATCCACCCCGTCGTCCTTCAGCCGGATAATGAGTTTGGATAGGCTTTCCAGAAAATCAACCGGAACCGTGTCCAGGGTAGGGACCGCGATCAGCAGCTTCATGTCATTTCTTCCTCGTCGTCTTGACGGCGGCCTTTTCAGGCGTTTCTTTCTTCTCCGGCCCGATGATCTCAGCAGTCCCGGCGGCCAGCAGCCAGCGGGCCTGGTCCGGGGAGACCGTGATGATCTCCCCGGCGTTTACGATCAGGCGGGTCGGCTTCAGCAGCCGGACCTTCATCAGGTGGTCACGGCGCTGGGCTTGGTGATGTTCACCAGCATCCCCGGCCCGGTCACGTCATGGGCGGCGTACTGGCGGCCCACGATCTTCACCAGGTCCTTCTCGGACAGGCTCAGGTCGTCGAACTTGATCGCCACGTCGTCGCCTTCGGGGTAGTTCACCTGGACGCCGCGCAGATCGCCCACGATGGCGTAGACGGCATTGGCGGAGGCGGCAGAGTAGGCGGGCAGGGCGGAGGTATAGACGCGGGTCAGACCGGCCCAGGGGTCAACCGCGAAATTCCCCTGGGCATAGGCGTCAACAAACGCGGCCTCGGTCAGCCGGTTCATGATGATCACCACGTCGCGGGCCTCGTCGCTCAGGTAGGCGGCAGCGTTGGCAACGGTGGTGGTGCTGGGCGCGAGATTCACCTGGGGGACGCCCACTTCGTCCGCGTCGGAGGCAGTGGGGCTGCCGGTAATGTCGGCCACGATCTCAGCGGCCAGCTTCTTGACGATCTGATAGGCCAGCTCGTCGTAGATGTACCGCAGGAACGCCTCACCGCCCATGGCCATGGCCTCATCGGAGATGGAGATCCATTTCTTGATGGTGACGGGCTTCATCTCCACGATGCCCAGGGTCAGGGTCTCCTCGGTGACGGCGGTGGTGCCTTCGGTATGCTCCCAGGCGCCAGTGGCGCTCAGCTCGAAGGGGACGCGGAGGTTGCCCCGGATGAACGTGCGGCGCACCCGGCTGACGATGCCGTCCCGCTCCCAGGCGGTCCGAATGATGCCGTCGATGAACTCAGGCACGGGCAGGGTGCCGCTGACGTTCTCGGTCAGCAGGGCGCGGGCCTCATGATCATCGCCGGTCTTGATGTACTTGGCATATGCGTCGATGTAGGCGGCACTGTTGCGCACTTCCACCGGCTTCTCGGCGGCGGGCTGCGCAGCGGCCACGACCTGGCCAGCGCCGTTGGCAACGGCCTTGCGGATCTCGGCCCTCTTGGCCTCGGCGGCCTTGCGGGCCTCCAGCTCGGCGTTCAGGCTCTTGGTCTCAGTGTCCAGGGCGTCCAGATCAGCGCCCTCGACTTCGATTTCTTTGGCGATCTCGGCCTTGCGGGCCTCGATCTGTTCGACGGTCATGTTCTTGATTTCCATTTTCATTTCCTTTCCGCTCAGAGATTGAGCATGATCTTGATTTTCTGTTTCTTCCGCTCCCGCGCTTCGGCCTCCCGGCGCTCCTCCGTGAGCTGCGCGATCACTCCGTCGCACCAGCTCCGTGCCGAAATCTCGGTAGCGTTATTGGCAGGCAGGCTGACGGCAGAAACGTCGTACAGCTTGCCGATGCTCTTGATGGTCCGCAGGATCGTGACCACCCCGGCCTCCTCCGTAATCAGGCGCTCGTCGGCGTCCACGGTGAAGCCGAAGCTCATTTTGTCGGTATAGCCGCCCTTGATCTCCTCATAGAGCTGCCGCCCGATCTCCGTCCCGCCCAGGTCGGCCCGGATGTGCAGGCCGTGGTCGTCGGTGCGCAGCTCCAGGGTGCCGTTGTTCGTCCGGGCGAACACTCTGCCCTCATGGTCATACTGCATGATCACGTCGCTCATGTCGGTCTTGTCGAAAGCACCCCTGTCCACCTGTTCCAGGAAGATATAATCCGGGCCGTCCCGCCACAGCTCATACGGCTGGTTGAAGGTCGTGGCGTAGCCTTCCACGATGCGGGATTCTTCCTCGCCGGGCAGCGCCCGCACTTCCACGACGGCGCGATACTGCCGCCCCTCGGTCAGCTTTTCCTTTACGTCTTTATTCGGCATTGTCGTCACTCACTTTCTGATCCGCGTTATAGTATTCGCCGCGCACGATCCGCACGTCGCCGCCGTCCACCGGCGGCAGCTGCCAGATCTCCCTGACGTCGTTGATGGACATGATCCCCCGGTCCAGCATCTGGGCGGAGACGTTCAGCTTGTCCGCATTGGTCATGTACTGGAGCCGGTTTGTCGTGGCAAAGACCCGGTTGCCCTGGCTCTGTTCCCGGAAGGTAAACAGCATCCTGGTCATGGTCTCGGAAAACTGGATGGCGAACGGTTCCACCACGCCCTCATAGAACGCAGCCCAGGCGTCGCCGTATGCGGTATTCGTCAGCACCGCCTCGTTGACGCCGAAATACTCAAAGACGGAATCCTTCACGATCTTCATCGTGTCGGCGTCGCTGACAAAGGGCTTGACCTCGATCTGCTTCACGTCCTGGTAAGTGTTCGGGAACAGCAGCAGGCCGCCGCTCTTGGAATCCTTGCCGAAGTTTTCCTCCGTGAACCGCTGCCGCTCTTTTTTCAAATCCCCTACCTTGGAGAAGTTGGTCAGTTTCGCCATAAAGCGGTAAGTCGCCGCGCTCTTGACGCCCTCCTGGATGCCCTGATTCTGGATGTTGATAAGCTCCATGGTCGGCAGCAGCGCCCGGTTACTTTCCCCGAACATATCGGAGCGATACTGAAAGCGGGTCAGCAGGCCGCAGGAATCAAACTCGATGGCCGCCCACTCGCCCCAGCTGAACTTGTAGCGGAGATACAGTGTATCGCCGTAGGTCACGACCTCGCACTTCTCCGGCAGCGCCGGGAAGATGCCGGAAATCTCGCCCATTTCGTCAAAGACGGGGACCACAAACGCGGTGTTGTGGACATAAAGGATCGTCGCCAGCCGGTAAAGGAATTGGCTCCAGGTCTCAAGCTGATTCGGCCCGTGCCGGAGCTTCACCTGGAGAGCGGGCTTTGCGCTGCCCTCCACAGTCACGGCCAATTTGCTGATCTGCGTTGCAATCGCGCCGATGGCCGCCCGTACAAGCTCGGATTCGTAAATATCCCCGCCGAAACGGTGAAACGCAGGCTCATAGCCCGTCAGCATCTTCACCGATTCTTCTTTCCCCGTCGGCTTCGGGCGATTCCCGAAAAGTCTGTCAAAAAGTCCCGTGTCAATCACCGCTTTCGTTTCGTAACTGTTCGCCTATTTCGCTGTACCATTTTTGCCGGACCGTCATTGCGTCCAGCAGGGCGGCGGTCCCGTCGATGTGCAGGGAGGGATTGACTTTCACAAGCCGCCCCCGGCCCCGCTCGGTGTTCATCTTTATGGCGCTGTTCAGCAGGTGCATTTTCAGGAGGTCATTGTTGCCGATGCGCAGCCGCCCGTCTTTGATGATCCCCTCCAGCTCCTGGATGCAGGGCCAGAGGTTGTCCCCTTGGTAAACGTCGTCCATGCGGAAGCCGTAGGCGCTCATATCCTGCACAAGATACTGCGCCGAATATCGGTCATAGCCTGTTTGCAGCGGGAATATCTCGTATTCTTCCACCATCTGACGGAACCAGGCTTCGCAATCATGGTAGTCAATAAAATTGTCCCCGCTTGGCTGGAGGATTCCCCGCGTGATGTAGGCGGAATACGGGACCCCGTCCCGCTGCGTCGCTTCCTCGATTTTCTCAGCCGGGAGAAAGAACTTGCTCAGGACGTAAAGCTGCCCGCCCTTCTCGATCACGATGCAGCAGCTTGTCAGGTCTCGGGTCTGGCTGAGGTCGATCCCACCCACGGCGTAGCTGTCCCGGAAATCCTCCGGCTTCAATTCCTCCCCGCAGCAGGCCTCTACGTCCTGGACACTTAACCACGCGGCGGAGCTGTTCTGCTTTATGTTGCAGTATTTCGTCAAAAACTCGCTGCGCTTGGACAGGCTTTCATTTGCCGTATCGATCTGGTCAAGGATAAACTGATTCTTGACGGAGATTCCCAGCCCCGGCAGGCTTTTCCGCAGCTCGTTTATATCGTCCCATTTGCTTATATCGTCGATGGTATAGAGGATCGGCAGCAGGCGCTTTTCCCGGCTGTCCCCCAAGAGGAAGCGGGTGCCGCGCTTGAAAAGCTCGTCGTATATCCCACCGTCTACGTAGCCGCTGGAAGAAATGGATAGCGTCAAGGGCTGCTCCCTCGCGCCGGTGCCGGAAACCATGACCTCATACTGCCGGAGGCCCCGCGCAGCGGGCCAGGAACTCATTTCATCCGCGACGGTCAGCATGGGGTTATAACCGTCCGCCTTTTTCTCGTTGAAGGCAATTTTTTTCACCGTGGTATTGGTGGCCGGGAGAAGATAATCGGTTTTCCGCTTCTTCGTCCGCTTGAGGAAATCCGGGTTTTTGTCCTTCGTGAACTCCCAGGCGGAATAAACCAGGTCGGATTGATCCAGCTTCGGAGCTACGCAATAGATTTCGCTGCCAAACTCCCCGTCGTAGAAGGATTCAAAGGCCATGATCCCCGCCGCCAGCAGGGTCTTTCCGCACTTCCGGCCTACCACAAGGAAAACCTCGCGGAAGATTCGCTTTCCTTCTTCGTCCACGATGCCGTAGATCAGGGATAGCGCCGCTTTTTGCCAAAGCGCCAGCAGCAGCGGCCCCGGCGCAAGCGGCCCCTTGTTGTGCTTCACAAAGCGCTCAATGAAATTGATCGCCCGGTTTGCCTTTTTCTGGTCGAAGATGTAAGCTCCGCTGTCGATGCCGTCCACGATCTTCTCATACAGCATTTTGATCCACTTGCCGACGGTGACACTCCCGTCCCGGATTCCCTGGTAATAAGCCAGGATGAAATTATCCATCGTTCAGAAATTCGGCCAGGGCGTCCGCTTCCTCCGCAGGCGGGACCATATCGTTGAGCTGCTTGATGATCGACTGATAGCTTTTGTCCGTGGCCGTGAACGTCCGGGACGCGGGCCGCTCCCGCTCATAAGGCTCCGTTTTATCGGATTGCGTGAAACTCTCCGTCTCGCCGTTGAGCTGCAAATCCTCCCACAGCATATCCAGCCGCGCCCGAAGCCGCGCCGCCTGCCGGATCAGTCCCTCCGCCACGGACAGACGATTCTTCGGAAGGCCGGAATAGATCACCATGAGCCTGGAATATTCGTCGGCCTCGATGCGTTCCCATTTATTCAGCTTTCGTCTTGCCATTTCTCACCAACTCCCGGCAAATCGCAAAAGGTAGGGGGTTATGCGCCCCATTCGGAGGAAGATTGCCCTTCACTGCCCGGTTAAGCGCCCTCCGTTTCTTTTTTGCGGATGGGGGGGGTCTATCCCGCATCCGCGACAACCGTCCCGTCCGGCATGACTGCATAGCGCCGTCCGTTTTTCTGCCGATGCTCCGCAGCGTGACAGTCCTGACACACAAGCCGCAGATTATCCCAGCTCAGGGCGACGGATGGGTCTTTGATGTTCTCCGGCGTCAGCGGTGTAACATGGTGTACGACTTTCCCCGGCACATACAGCCCCCGGCTCAGGCAATCCTCGCACAGCCAGCCGACGGAGGCAGCGTAGGCCTGCCGCGTGTCCAGCCACGCCTTGCTTTGATAAAAGCCCTTGGCGAAGTCACGCACGGCCCCGGCCCCTCCCCTCCGTAGGTTGTCCCGCGCAGCGTGTCCCGGCGCTGCGAACGCATATAGCAAGAGCGCCGTCCCTTTCGGGCCAGCGCTCCAGCGTACACAGTATAGCAGTTTTTTTCCTATCAAAACTGCGGAAATATTGCAAAGCTATTTTCGCTTCAATATTCCCCACACCTGTTTCAGATATTCATCGTTCCATTGATACGCTTGGCGGACGCTGATGGGAATTTGCATAGCCGCGCCCTCCACGGTGAAGCGCCGGGTAAAATACACCAGCTCCACCAGCTTGACCCGGCTCGGACCGTTGGAGAAATCCGCGATCACGGAAAGCGCGTGTTCCACCGCGTCCAGCCGGCGCTGCTGTGCATACGGCAGCTGCCTGAGCGCCGCGTCCTCGGTGCTGCGCCCAGGCTCTCCGCCGCCGGGCATGCCGTTCATGTTCGGCGTCACGCTCTGGGCCTGAAGATCCCGGAGATCCCTCTGCAGCTTGGGGTAGTCATAGGCCGCGCTCCGGGCAGCGTGCCGCCATCCGTTACTCCGCCGGGCCATTGACAAGCCCCCGCTCTATGGCGTATCTGTCCGCCCATACTTTCGCGCCCGACAGCGTCCAATGCTCTGCCAGCTCTTCTCCGTCTCGCAGGACCCAGTAGGAAGTATGATCCCAGGTCCCGGACCCGTTGGCGTGCGGGATGTGCCGCTTCCGGCTCTCGATAGTCAGCCCGGTCTCCCGCAGGTCGATATAGGTGATTGTCGTACCCTCCGGCCCCACCGTGCGCCCGGTTTTCGCCCAGGTGTTCATCCCTTCGCCTCCTCCATCATCGCGCAGAGAAATGCGCCGTTACACATCAGGTGCCACAGATGCGGCAGCCCACTCTCCGGATCAACGGCATACGGGTCCTCCCAGCAGGCCAGGCAATGCCGGAGCATCGCCTCGTGAAATTTCTCCGGCAGCACCCGCCGCCAGTTCTGCGGGTCGGCGTATTTCTTATTGCCGTACTCCCTGATCTTGGCGATGGCCACGATGGCCTCTGGCGGCACGGCGGACAGCTGGAGCTTCCCGTCGTCAGACTTCGCGCCGGGCAGCTTTGCCGGTTTCTGCGGATTATCGTCGGTCTCTGCCGGCGGACCGGCCAGCGCAACGCCCTTGCTCTTCGTCTTCGGATTCGGCAGGCAATTCCCCGGCAGCTTGCACCCGCCCGCCACCAGGATCTGCTTGATCTTATCCCGGCTGCACTGGTTCAGGTCGGCCAGGATGTGGATCTGCTTGCTGGGCGCCTTGGCGGCCTTGTAATCCCGGCAGATCTCCTCGTTCGTCATAGTCATATCTCGATCCTCCAGTCGATTTTTATCCCGTCTTCCCGCTGGAGCGTGTCCAGCATCTCCTTCGTGGACAGCAGGCCCTGGTCTATGTCGTTGATATACTCCAGGCAGAGATCCCACATCCGCCTTAGCCGGTCCCGGCCGAACCCGAAACGGTCCCGCAGTACCCGGAAGGTGACAGCGAACTGCCGCTTATAGGCTTCCTCGGTAGATTCCTTTGCGATCTGCAGGCAGGCCTTCTCCACCGTCTGCCGGATCTGGTCGTCCAGGGCGTTCAGCTCCGCCACGCTCAGCTTGTCGATCAGAGCGGCCCGCAGTTCGTCGCTGTCAAGCCGGTCGATTCCGTCCGTCCGCAAGACCGGCCCCTTCTTTTTCTTTATGGCCATCACAGTCCCTCCGGCTTCACGATGCCCACCCTGGCCAGCTTCTCCCAGTTAGCGTTTGCCCGCTCGGCGCACCACTTTCCGACGGTACCCGGCGACGCGCCCACCAGGTCGCTCAGCTGTTTCATGGTCATCTTCTTCTCAGCCAGGTAGCCGACGATCGCGGCCCGCTGCCGTCCTTTGCACCGTTCGGCGCAGGCGATCGCCGCTCTGGCCTTCCTGGCCCGCTCCCGCTCGTACATCTCTTCCCAGGTCTCCCGCTCGCGGGTCGCGTTCAGTTTCGGCGGCGCCTTGCCCACGGTTTGGAGTGCAGCCAGGCTGGGCATCCGTCCGCCCATCTCCCGCCTGATGCAGCCCTTGCCGGCGGGACAGCCGCGCGCCGTGCCCGTAACGGCCAGGTACTCGCAGCAGTAGCCGCTAGTGATGTGGCCAAGGTATTTACACCCCCGGCAGTATCCGTCCACCATCACCGCTGCCCCCACGAGCTGACGACGATCTTCACGCCAGGCTCCGTCGCATAAGATTTCCTTACCAGCTCCAGCGCAACCTGGGCATCGTCCACCCAGAAGCCCAGCTTCGTCATGCAGTCCTTCAGCAGCTTGATCATGTTGTCCGTGTCCGGCCTGGTAACTTTCGGATCTCCATCC
>Ga0326513_10000656_pt1 | contig 29457 bp, 47 predicted proteins | sample 2_2465_0518_D_FD_203654 | JGI IMG/M metagenome (GOLD analysis project Ga0326513, IMG submission 203654) | Bovine rumen microbial communities from UC Davis, California, United States - 2_2465_0518 | ecosystem: Host-associated > Mammals > Digestive system > Stomach > Rumen | place: USA...
GTATCCCGTTATAGGCGTTTTATTCCAACCGGCCCCCCTGGAATGATTTGTCCGTTCTCGTCGAACCTGTAGTCGCTTCTGATAGCTTTGTCCTGGTGGTGTATAGATTCATGACAATCTTTACATACTCCTATTAGGTTCTCTTCGTTTAGAGCTATAGTATCGTCGTATACGTTGTCGTTAGTTAGTTCTTTTATATGGTGTACTATTCCGGTACGCCTTTTATCTTTTTCTATGTATGGACTTATACCGTCTACGTATACTGGTCTATGACATATATAGCAAGTGCAGGATTGTTTTAGCCAGACGTTTCGTCTAGTAGTTTTCCAAGCCTTACTATTATAGAAGTCTTTTCTTATACCGTAGCTCATATATTATTTAGCCTTTTTAGTTTTGGCTTTAGCTGTAGCTTTTTCTGTTTCTACTTTTGGAGTAGCTACTTCTGGATCTGGTTTAGATTCCTTATCCTCTTCTAGTACTTCTACTAGCTTTAGTCCCTTTAGTAGACTAGTTCTCTCTTTATCGCAAGAGAAGACGTCTCCGGGATTCCTTTGTAGTTTTTCTTTTAGGTCGTAGAATACTGTAATACATTTTACTTTTGCCATAGTTATTACCTCCTTATTAGCTTCCTAATATCTTATCTATGTCGCTCTCTGTTGCTGTACGTTCTGTCTCCTGATTAGTACAGGATACTAGGATATTATATAGGGATACGAAGCTCATTTCCTTCATCTCCGCTATGCTGATTCCTAGTCTCTTAGCTAGAGCCATTACTTCGTACTCGTCGGCTGGCTCGCTACTTTGTGCCGGGATCTTTTTGTATTCCCCCTGAAATGGGCGCGGCTGCTAGTTTGATTACCTCCTGTATCCATTCCGTATTATCGAATAGTCCGTCTATACTCTTTAGGAACTCGTCGTAGGTTCCTACTTGCTTCTCGTCGGCTTCTAAAATCATTATATAGGCCATTCTTAGGATTACGTCTATTACGTCCTCCATTTGGGATATTTGCTCCTCCTGGTCTAATTGATTCATTTTAGTTATCTTTTGTACGTCGTCTAGTAGCTTTTTTCCTGTGTCGTTTCTGTATTTGAATTGAGTATATGCGCTACTCTTTAGAGAATACTCTTTGTCTCCTATTTTTACTATTTGTCTCATACTTTTGTCCTCCTCTTCGAAGCCTTTATCAAACCCGCCAAATGCTTTATATTAGGCTTCCGCATTTCCCTTTTTCGTCCCATAAAAAAAGAGCTATTGCTAGCTCTTTAAACTCTACCTGATATCATAATATCATATTAGCCGCGGGTTTTGTGGGCTTTTTTTAGATCCTTTATCGCGTCTCTTAGGAACTGGGCTTTAGTTAGTCCTTCTTTTTTTAGTAGTTCGTTTAGTTCCTGGAGCTCTTCTTTCTTTAGATCTACTTTAAAGGTCTTATAGTGCTCTTTATTGTACTCCTGGATATAGCTCTTTTTTAGTACCATGATCCTGTATCCTCCTCGTAGCTTATATACATATCTTCGTCCTCTAGTAGTTGGATAGTTTGCTCGTCTAGTCCTGGAGCTGATTCTATCCAGCTCTGGATTCCGTTATCGTCTAGTCCTTCTGGTAGATCTTCTAGTACTATAGCTAGTAGTTCGTTTGTTAGTTTGTTTCTTATTGCTAATCTCATATTATTTCCTCCTATTTTCCGCTTACTTCTTTTATAGCTGCTCTTATAGTTTCCTCTGTGTCTCTAGTTGTTAGTTTGTAGCTTTTTCTATTGTATGGGTTTACTATTACGAACTCCTCAGAATCGTATCTATCCGTATCTACTTCGTCCCAGCCTTCTAGATATATAATTCTATCTGCTAGCTCCTTTAGCTCTTCTAGTTTTACCATAGTATTATAGTAAGATCTCGCTTCTGTTTTACAAGTTATTTTTTCCATTTTTCTTCTCTTCTTTCCTTCGATTTGTGTATTTTGTAATCCTTTTCTTCTTGATTACATATATAGTATACTATATATCGTACGATATGTCAAGTATAAATTAAAAAAAAGAAGCTATTTACTTCTTTCTTTTAGATATTTACGAACCTTCTTAGCTATCCAGGTCCTATCCTGGAATATTTTCTCGCCTATCTCTTCCCATTTCATTAGATCTAGAAATCTATACCTCATTATATTGCGGATTTCTACGTCTTCTACGCTCTCGATATATCTCTCTATAGCTAGATACTGCTCTAGAGCTTCGATACGTTTCTCCGTGTATAAACTTACTAGCTCTACTTTTGTCTCCTGGATAGATTTAGTACTTTTTGATCCGGATACTGCTACGTCTTTTATCTGGGCGGATTTTACTCCGGAACCGAACTCCGCGATTCTCTCCTCTAGGTCCTGTACTTCTCTTTTTAGGTTATAGTATGCGCTTAGCTCCTTCTCTGTCATAGTATTGTCCTCACTTTCGATAGTCTATCTCCGTATACTCTTATATCTTTTACCTCTGAGTTAGTTCTCTTTAGTAGTTCCTTTAGATACATAAATTCTTTTATAGGAATAGGCTTGTTTATTGTTATGATCTTATGTCGTCTATCGTATTCTATCTCGTACCCCCTGAATAAGTCCAAGATTAGATCCATTTTACTTCTCCCTGTCTCTAGTTATCGCTGTTATGATTATTAGAGTTACGCATATTATAGTAGTTATGATTATTCCGTTCATTTTAGCCCTCCTTTATAAAGTAACACTTATTAGCGCTGATTAAATATACTTTTCCGCCGCTTTTTACTTGTATTTGTTCTCCGTCTGTGTAATCCTTCCAGCCGTCTATATGAAGCTCGAATTTATCTCCGTCGTAATTACATACTGCTTTATTATAGCTATAGGTTAGGTCTATAGGTTCGTAGTTGCAACCTGTTAGTAGTAATAATAGTCCTCCTATTAGTAGTATTTTTTTCATTAGTCTTCCTCCATTTCTACTTTTTCTGTACCTGTTATACTGTAGCTAAATCCCACCTCATCTAGTTTCCATCTTGTTGCTTCGGCCATTTTTTCTGAGTATTTAGTACAATTAATTTTATTAGTACTCCATTCGACGTTTTCTACAAAGCTATTATATGCGCAGCGGGAGTCTACTATTAAGTTATATAGATAAAATTTCCCCAGTGTTATATATACGTATTCCTTCATATTAGGCCTCCTTTTTAGGCGTGATTCTTAGGATATCGTTAGAGCCTTTTTCTATACAGACGTTATGCTCTTCTTCTCTTAGACATTGCGTATATATATCCGGATATTTTTCTCTTAGGATATCCTCCTTAAATATCATCTTTTTTTGTTTTTCCCATACTGGACTTCTACCTATAGAGCAGGTTATAGTTGTACCTCCTGGAGTTTTCCACTTTACTTGCTCTAGGTTGTTTTTATGTCCTATCTCTAGCATTTTATCTTTTAGTAGCTTTTTTATTTCGTCGTATTCTTTGATTATTTTAGTAGCTCCTGCTATGTCTTCCTCTAGTTGGTCGATTCTTAGCATTAGCTCCTGAGAACTTAGTTCTAGATCCATTTTTATTATCCTTCCTTCTATTATTTTCTTTTTTATATTGGCTGATTTTATTCTTAGTTAGTTTTTTATTAGGGCTTACTCCTATTTTTTTATAGCCGCTCACTCTTTATCAACTCCTTGTAAGATATTTAATAACTCATAAACAAATACACCATCTGCATACCAATTTAATTTTTTTCGTTCTTCTATATATTCTATTGCTTTATTTATTACTTCTTCTAATTCGTCTTTTTGTTTAACTAAATATTGTGAGTTTTGCCTTAATATTGTATTTTCTTTATTTATTTTTTCTAATGTTTCAACTAATATTGGTATATCATAAACATTCATATTTACTTCTATTTTATCTTTACTCACTCTTTATCACTTCCTTTGAATTTTTTTAATATATTTTTATGTATTGCTCTATGGCATTCGCTACATAAATATATTAAGTTGTAATAATCATCAGTTCCCCCTAATGAAATTGGTATAATATGGTGTAATTCTAAATTTTTATTATCCCCACAAGTAGAACACACTAAAGGTTTATTTATTATCCCCTTATGTAATTTTTTAGTAATTTCTTTTCTCCTTTGATAATTATTTCTTTTAGAATAATCAATTCTTTTTTCTTTAACTAAATTATAATCTCTTATAATTCTGGATATTTCAGCATTTGATAATGTTTTTCCTTTAGCTCTATTGCTATAACATATTATATCTTTGTCTTTTAATTTTGATATTTGCATAGCCGTCATATTATGTTTAAAAGCATACTCTAATATTTTTTTGTTTCTTTGTTCTACAATATTTTTAGGTTGAAAATTGTCAATGAAATTAAATATTTCTGCTAAATTTTTATTTGATATATTCCACCCTCTTTTATATTTCACTCTTTATCAACTCCCTTAAAGAATAATTGATAATATAACTTAATTCTAATATCATCACCTGTATCAACTACTGAATGAATTGGTATAGTGCATTTATCGTTCCAATCTTTTATGATTATTTCAAGTGCTTCGTCTATACATTTATTTAATCTTTCTATTTCTTTGTCTTTTTCAACACATAATGTTGCTAAACCTAATTCATTTTTAGAGTGCATATATAAATGTATTTGTTTTTCCTCTTCACTCATTCTTTATCAACTCCTTTGAGTTTTTGTATTTTATCTTGTACATTTTTCATACCTGTTATATATCCTAATATGTTTGCTCTAGCAGAATAGTCATTTTCAGTTTTTTCTTCTTCTTTCCATTTTTTGATTTCTTTTTTTGTATATTTTTCCAATTCATTCCAATTATTATTTAGTCTTTCTATCTCTTTGTCTTTTTCTTTTTTGTTAGAATATTCTATTTCTAAATCTACATAATTATCAGCAGGTCTTTCATAATTGTCATAGCACTTTTGTAGATAATCAAAATACTCATCATTGTATTCTTTAACCATATTTACTGCGTTTTCTTGTGATTTAGTTCTATATATTTCTATTCCCTGACTTACTAATACAAATTCTTTATCTATCACTCTTTATCAACTCCTTTGAGTTCTTTTAAAATCTCTTGCTTAATATCTTCATAAATATCGCAACCTCTACCTTTGCTACTTAAACTTTCTACATATTTGGTAGTTCTATTTATGATATTATTTAATCTTTCTATTTCCTTCTTATATTTGTCGTTATCTCTTTTAAGGTTAATTGCTTCTTCTGATATATAGATTAGAGGCTTATCCTCTTCTTTAGTACTTACGATATCCTTATCCATTTTTTACTTCCCTTTTTCCGTCTATTATGTCTAGTATTTCTGTAGTCACTGCCGTTCCTAGTAAATCGGTATGATTTAGTACCTTTTTACGTGTTTCTAATAGTCTGTTAGCGTAATTATCGGCTAGCTTAGTAGCCGCTAGCCCTGCGGATATTATCTCGTCTATCTCGTCGCTGTTATGAGCTGCTACGGTGCAAGCTATTAGACTAGCTCCTATTATTATCCCTGTTATAAATGCGAATATTGTCATTATATGTCCTCCTTATTTATTAGCTTTTTTAGGCCTTTATAGAAGCCTTTTATGTCTCCGGCTTTAATCTGGCCTTTTAGTGTGTTTACTTGCTGTCTAGTTAGCTTATATTTGTATTTTTTTAGTATCTTATATGCCTCTTCTATAATTTGACTAGCTCCCTTCTATTTTTGCTCCCTTTGATTCTCTTTTTATATGTTGGAGTTAGATAGAATTTTATAGTCTTATACTTGACTCCCATTTTATAGGCTATCTGGATTAGAGTACCTATCGCTAGGCACTCCTCGCCTTTGTATAGTGCGTACTGTGGCATTATTCTATCTCCATTTTTATTTGCTTAGCTTCGTAGGCTTCTAATTTAGCCTTCATCTCTTCGTATTCTGTAGCTGATATAGTTACTGTTTCCTTTTTCTTGATCTGAGGCATATCTAGATTATCTAGTCTATTATTATCAGGATTCCCGTCTATATGTGTTACGTGTAACTTATTACGTCCTTCTGGTTTACCGTTAAAGGTACGCCATACTAGGCTATCGATATTCATACGTCCTCCTACTCCTGAGCCTACGCTTACGGCTAGCTTTTGTCCTGCTCTAGAAGCCGGGGCTTCTATTAGCGTATTTTTTTCCGCTCTATATACTTTCCCGTAGTTACTTACGAATAACTTAGTTGTTTCGAATCTTTTTATTATTTCCTTCATATTAGTTCTCCTTTTCTTCTCTTCGATTTGTTTTAGTTACGTCTTCCTTAGTGAATTTACCGTATTTTTTAAATTGATATAATAGTAGTTTCTTCTGCCAGACTTTTTTATTACTATGTACGCGTCTATGACAATCTGAGCATAGTCTTATTAGATTCCGGATATCGTTATTACCTAGCTGACTCCTATAAATGATATGGTGTATATGTAGGTTATACGTTCTACCGCATATCTGGCAGTATGGCTGCTCTTCTACGACTTGCTCGTAGGTTTTTTTATCCTCTAGAGTCATTCGCCCATTCCCTTCCGATTTGTGCCTCTAAGAGCTTTATTTTTAGCTTATAGGTGTTAATAGCTTCCTGATTAGCTTTATAGATAGCCTCCGCTACGTCTCTCTGATATCTAGCTTCTGCTACGCTTGGGATTCCGTAGCATATTAGAGTTATTACTCCTATAGCTTGTCCTTCGTCCCTGAGCTTTAATACTTCCTGGCGTAGTTTGATTTTATAGTCGCGTTCTGCTGTAGCGTAGGCGCGTCCTGTTACTTTTAAATTCTCTAGCGACTTCTGAAGTAATTTTATTTGTGTATTTAGTTCTATTTGTAGATCCATAGTCGCTCCTAGAATGGTAGGTCGTCGTCTGTTAGGATTACTTCTTTACCAAAGTCCGCGAATGGATCGTCTTCTACTTTTGAGTCTTTGATTACGTCGCTTACGTATTCGAATTTATTTATAAAAATGTAAGGGTGCGTTATTTTATCCTTTACGTAGAAATCTAGCCAAGCCTCCTGGATATATATTTTTTTACTGTCGTCTACTTCTGCGTCGTTTCTAAAGTGTGCGTCTATAGCTCCGTTTATATAGTTTCCGTTTTGATCTTTCTTTGATAGTCCGATTCTGTAGTATGTTTTATCCTGATAGATATTTTTAAATACTTTTACGGGATACTGTTGTATTATTTGCATATTAGTTCTCCTTATCTAGTCTACTCTTGATAGCTGCTTCTACGCTGGTTACTAGTAGCATATCTTTTAGCTTATCTAATAGCGCTGTCTCTTTTTCGTCTGAGTCCGTTATCTCGTCTAGGTCTTCGTATTGGCTATCGATTAGCTGATATACTTCTTTTACTGATTCTCTTACTATTTCTAGTACTTCGTTTTTAGTATATGATTTCATTATCCTAGTAACTCCTTTATTGATTCCATAGTTTCTTTCATTTGGTCTAGCATTTCGTCTGTTGTCATCTCTTCTGGAGTTTTTTCTTTTTTCTTATGTTTATTTAGTGCGTTGATTAGTGCCTCTACTGCTAGCTTTCCTATTAGGTCGTCGTTTTGTAGTTTGTTTAGTAGCTTCGCTATAATTCCTAGTATTACTATTAGGTTTCCTTTACAAACTGTCATATTTTCTGTTAGTACTAATACGCTCTTATCTTTATCGTTTAGCGCTTTAGTAGTCTCTCCTATGGTTTTATTTATTTCCTTTTTTGTTAGTTCTTTTTCCATATTAATTTTCCTTCCTTATCTAAAATCTTTTAAAAGCTCGTCTAGCTCTTTTTGTTCTGCTTCCGATACTTCTTCTCTTTTTATTTCTTTATTTAGCCACTCGGGCTTATTTGTATCTCCTGGAGTATTTGATCTACTCCAGCGTCTAGCCGTTGCTTTCCAATCCTTCATAGAATTGCGTCCGACTTTCCAGCCGTTGGATTCGTAGTAGTCTATAAAGCTCTGAGCGTCTAGCGTTAGGTTATGCTCTTTTTTATATGCTTCTACTTCCTCTAGGGTTGGCTTTATGAACCCCTTCTTATATTCTTTATTATTTAATTTATTATTATTTAATTTATTATTATTATATTGCAACTTATAATCCGTATCTGGATTATCCGTATCTGGATTATCCGTATCTGGATTTTTAGGATATGGTTCTTCGTATATGTCGTACTCGTATCCTGTTATTAGTCCGCTTTCGCTTCTTAGTTGTGTCCTTTTTAGATATCCGAACTCTTCTAGTTCGTTTAGTACTCTATTTATAGTATCTTTACTCTCGCTCCTGATAGCTGCTAGGCCGCCTACTGAGTAATCCCAATCGTCCGGAAGGCTTAGCATTATACTTAAGAGCCCGATAGCTTTTAGGGACATATCTTTTTCCTTTAGGTGCGTTTTTCCTATTACGATAAAGTTATTGTTTTTATGTACTCGAAATACCGCCATATTAGCCTCGTTTAGCAATTATCTCATCTAGATAGTCTATTGATATCCCGTCTAGCTTATCAGCTTTGTAGTGGCTTAATATTGCCTCCTCGTCTAGGTTTTTATACTTTATGATATCCTGGACGTTATATAACTTCTCGTAGTAATTTACTATTTCCTTTAGGTCGTCGTCTGGTAGATCTCTTATATTTGTAAGTCCTTTATTTTTTAGTATGTCGTCTATAGGTAGTCCTTTATCTACGATTAGCTGCTGTAATTTTTGAGTTAGTGCTAGTCTATCGTCCCACTCTTTATCTGTCTTAGGTACTTCTCCCGTTAAGACTTCTATCATCTTTAGTAGTCTCTCGTCTTTAGAATTGTTTAGTAGCCACTTTAGGAATCCCTGATCTTCTTCTACTACTCGCTTTAGAGTCCAACCTTCGTGTTTTCCACTTTGGAATGTGTAGGATTCCGCGTCCTCTTTAGTTATCTCTTTTAGAGTAGTTAGATCGTTCGCGTCGTTGTCTTCTGTAGCTAGTCCGAAGGCTAAGCATAAGCTGTAGCGTCTCGCGTACGTTAGAGCGCTTCCGTTTTGCTGCGCTGGATTCGATACTCCTAATAGAGTAGCGTCTACTACTTGGCAACCTCTTTTTGGCTTATCTTCCCATTCTCCGTTTATATATCTGTACGTATTGATATAGTCCTTACCGTTAGTCTCGCAGGTTTCTATTTCCTGATAGTAGTCTAGTCCGTTCTCGTCTAGCCATTTGTTTATACTAGCTAGGTCTGTATATGTGTAGGAATAGTCCTTCCCGCTCTTAGTAGGTATCTTAGCTGTTTTATTTTTTTGTATTGTATTAGCCATTTTATTGTCCTCCCTTAAATAAAATCTTTATCTCTTACCTCGTATAGTTCTTCTGGTGGTATAGGTTTATAGTTACTCTCTAGGTCGCTTTGTAATTCCTGGAGCTCGTCTTTTTTATGATCTAATTCGTAGTCTAGATTCTCTATCCAACCTAGAAGGTCCTCTACGGCTATATAAGCCTCTTCATCTATCCATTTTATGTCTGACGGATATTTTCTATTGTTTCCTGGATTTACTAGCCTATCGGCTTTTTTTAGTTCTGTTATCCAGTAGTCGTCTAGTTTATATAGCATTTACTATTTTCTCCTTTAGTTGATTCTTAAATCGTTCCCTTTTGATTCTTGCTAGTTTTTCCTGATTTTCTTTTTCGATACTCTTAGCTTTTTCTATTTGCTTATCTATATCGCGATATATCCAGTATCCGCAATGCGTGCAGATTATCCTTTTCTTTGTAGGCGGTATAGTTACGGAGTGTCCGCAGTAGCAATAGTAGCGGTTGGTTTCTATAAAACGATCTAGTTTTTTATGATAGTTAAATAGCTTCCATTCCTGGTGCGTCATTTTGTGATCTGCTGAATCCATGCTTTAGCCTCCTTTTTAGTTCTGGTATGCTGTCTATCAATCCTATAATTTCTATGGACTTCCCAGACAATCCAGCAACCTAGATACTTGTCTTTTAGTGGCTCGTATTTCATGCTATTCAAATCTCCCGTACTTATGTAGTAGTATTACTCCGCTTACTAGTATTACTAAATTTATACCTGCGAATATTAGATACTCTTTAGTCCAATCGCTCTCTATAGTTGTAGCTAGTAGCATAAAAGCTATAGTAGTTATAGTACCGATAATCCCCTGAACTTCTTTTTTTAATTTCATATTTTATTCTCCTTCGATTTGTGTTATACTTATATCGAACTTCTTTTCTTAAGAGTTCGATTTGTGTAAGAGGACTTATATAAGTTCTCTTTTTTTTGTTATTTAAAAAGTTCGTAGTAGTCTTTTTTATAGTATTCGCATATCGTCTCTACGTCTCCGATATTCCAGCGACTTTTACCTGATAGCTTACGGCTCGCCGTGGCTATTGATACGCCTAGTACTTTAGCTAGGTCTTTTCTTTTTTCGCCGTGTTTCTCCATTTCTTTTTCTAGAGCTGGATACTTTACTATAGGCTTCCTCATCTGTTTCCTCCTTCCTTCCGGGCATTAAAAAAACCAGGATATTCTTATCCTGGTAGTTCTTCTAGTATATATTATGTTAACCTAGGACCAGGATAATTCAGGTACGCGTTTCTTTTGTACCTTACAACCTGATTATATAAAATCCTTTATGAGAAATCAATCCTTTTTTTGCGTTTTTTGTAAATTCATTTACGCTACTTAGTTATTACCTGGAATACTCTAGCTATCATTAGTAGGTAGAATATATAGGCTAGATCTTTATATACTCGCTGGATAGTTCTTTTATACTTGTCGATTTTTCTATCTAGGCTGATAGATTTATTTACTAGTCTGTCGTATTCTGATCTAGAATAGTATTTGTTATCCTTCCACTGATATTTTACGTCTGTTACTTTCCAGCCGTAGGAGTTTATATCTCCTATTCTGTATGGTGTATAGCCTCTGATAGTTCTACGTAGTATATCTCCGTTACGTTTTACGTAAGTTACTTGTACCACTTTACCACCTCCCCTTTTGAGCTGGATATTATATCCTGGATTCTTTATAAGTCAAATTTAACTATTTTATTCCATAAAAAAAGAGCCGGATTTTACTCCGGATTTTTTTAGCTGCGGTCTATGTATAAAATGAAAAGCAGTACTCTATGGGAACATATCAATTTTTAGTTTGGAGGACTTTTCCCTTCTTTCCGTTTTATATTTGTCCGCAACAAAAAAAGCGCCTACTGGATTAGGTGCCCTTTTTGTTATTTACAAATTTTAGAAAGGAGTTGTTGTCTTATTGGGTTCACTTCATGCGCGCTTAGTACCCGATAGGCTCGATAGGTTTCTCCGGATAGCGACTCCGGAGCTTTTGTAGTACAGAAGCCGTTAGTATAACTCTACTCTTTATACTCGTCTACCTTTCCTCCTGGGTTTCTTTATCGCGTCTATTTAGGTACTCTAGAATAGATATGTGAATAATAGAACGGATTAATGTATTTTTTCATATCTACTCTAGGCTACATAAGTAGCCGTGATCCTAGATTATTCGAAGTATAGGGGTTCCCTTTACTTCTCTTATATTATAGTCTCGTTTTAGTGTGTTTTGTGGGCTTATTTCTTTATATACTTTTTATAGGTTAGTCCTAGCGCTTCGTAGTGATATACTAGGCACCTTCTATTATTATCAAATTTTAGTACTTCGTTTCCGTTGTATAACTTGCCTATTATTTTATCTGTCGTCTTACTCCTGATATATAGAGGTTCGCTAGGTACTCCTACTACTTTATAGGTTAGCTCGCTCTCTTTGTAGAAATGATATCTCTTTAATTTATAGACTTCGTTTACTACTGTAGTATCTGACGTAATAAATAGATAGTCTTCGGGTTTGATTCTGTTTACGTTTACGTATTGTCCGTACTTCTTTTCTATAGCTGAGTCCCAGCCTGCTTTTTTTCCTATGCTAAGCTCTATGTGGGCGTGCGGTCCTGTGCCCTTCCCTGTTTGTACTCCTGTACTGATTCCTAGGCTCTGGAATTGTTTAAATTCTTGATCTAGTTTTAACTTATGTATATCGTATGGGTGCGTTATAGATAGAGTTAGATAGTCGTATACTCCGTTAGAGCATAGTACCTTTTTAGTACTAGTTAGCCATACTTCGAAGGCGTGGCTGGTGTCTAGTTTTCCGTCTTTTTTCTTAGGTACGTATAGCTTAGATACTTTACAATCGAACGGCGCGAATAGATTATATATCCCTCCGTTATCGATTGCGTAGCTGTGTTTATGAGTACTAGATAGGACTCCGTATCCCTGCTTTATATTGATTTTTTTAGCTGGGAAGTATGCTCTTTGATATGCCATTATTTATCCTCCTTTATTTCGCTAGTGAAATCTTTAAGTAGTCTTTTGAGTAAACCTTCTAGTTTCTTTGGGATTGGTATCCCGCATTTATACATATTTTTTAGTACTGATAGAGCCTCGAATAGGATATATAGGATACAGAAAAAAGACGCTATTCCTATAGATTTTAGCGGTAGATATGTTAATACCTCCTGAGGTATAAAACCTATAAAATTTACGCCTGTTATCATGTCTATTATCCTGATTACAAATACGGCTAGTAGCATTCCGGTTTTTCTTATTAGTCCGTCTATGCCTATAGTCGAATTAGTGTCTCTCTCTTTTATAGCTCTTAGTACTCCGAAGAATACGTCTAGAGTTGTTAGTACTAGTAAAACTTTTATAGCTGGATTCTCTAGGGTTGTCGTTAGATATTCCTTCATATTATTTCCTCCTTAGTCCGTCGTCTTAGTATATTCGATTATTAGGATTAGTCTATCTATGGTACCCAGGCTACTTCCTACTTGGAACTTTATTGTATTATCTGAGCTGTGGTAATAAAATCCACCGGCCCATTGGTAGTTTCCGTAGGCGCTTCCCTGGACGTATAACCACGGTAGGTTTCTCCAATCGTTTAGGCTTGTTTGTCTTATGGTGCAATCCATTTTGATTATATTATCTACGTTATCTAGCGCGTTAGTTATGTCGTTAGTATTTGATTTAGTTATTACTCTTCTGTAGATTGGTTTACCGTCTATCCAAGCCCCGATTTTTTGATCTGTAGTCGTATATATGTTACGTAGATCTATTCCGTCTACTTCTAGAGAACCTGTATTTTGAGGCATAGTATTTACTCCTACGCTTCTCTTTTTTAGGTCATAGAAAACTAGTGGTATACCTACGTCTAGGGCTTTATTAATTGTATATAGGTGCGTAGTTTCTAGCGCGTCCTCTAAGTAAACCTGTAGATCCCAGGCGTATAGATTATCTGCTGTAAAAGAGACCTCGACGTTGTCCTGGAGTGGCGTCCAAGCTCCCCAGTTCGTATCAATGCTCTTTTTGATTCTGTACTGGATATCTATAGTATTTAGATTATTTAGGCTAGAGTATTTAGCGTCTACTTTTATATTACTCTCGCTATAGAAATTAGATACTCTAGATACTGTTATTATCGCTGTAGGTTGCTCGTAATCCCATACTGTTATAGGTACTGTAAAGCTAGAGCTGAATCCTCGGCTGTCTGTTAGAGTTAGTATCACGTTTATATTTTCTGATACGTCTAGCTCCCCGTATGTGTATTCAGTTCTAGTTATGCTACTTCCTGAGAATGGTACGGTTCTTACGTTTCCGTTTATGTTGATTGATAGACTAGATAGCGTAGCTCCTTTTAGAGCTTCTACGTCGAAGAATTGGAACTGTAATCTGCTCATTCCCTGGATTATAACCTGGTCGTTATTAGTTAGATCTGTCGTCTCCGTATTTATATCGCTGTAGCTGATAGTATCTATAAACGGGTTGGCGTTTACGATTGTCATCTTACCTATTGCGTAAGAGTAGTACGTTACTCCGTTTAGCACTGTTTTTACGTAAAACCATAAATTACGGCTTTGTCCGCTTGTAGCGTTTCTTAGTGCCGTACGTTCTGCCTCTGTTAGATTAAAAGTATAGCTATTACCTGTCTTAGATATATCTCTCCATGCTACTGTAGGATTACTAGCTGCCTCTGACGTTGTAAGAGCTATGCACGCTTGTAGGCTGCTTACAGCGTTCCCTGCGTTATTTGTATATCTTAGTACTGGATTCTGCTCGTCGTTAAATGCTGCTACTGAATCCGCCGTAGCTTGCCTAGGTATATTAGTTAAGGCGATATTATCTGTACTGACGCTCCCGCTAGCTGGGATATAGTTGTTAGATACTAGCTTCTCCCATTTTGCTATAGCGTATCCGGATAGAGTCCCGTCTGATTTATGAGTTGGATATATTGTAACTCCGATCCACTTCGTGCCGTATGTCTTTCCGCATTGTTTTACGTTTAGGGACGCGACTAGCGTATCTGTGTTAGTGTTGTTATCGTGCCAGTAAATCGATAGAGTGCCGCCTTTATTGTTGTCAAATGCTATTTTAGAAGCTGCTAGAGAAGCCTCTACGTATATTTTACTAGTGTTGTTAGTTGTATCCGTCCCCTGCTCTTCGAAGAATGCTCTTAGTGTATACTTATACGTCGAACTGGCTGGAGCTGCTAGAGTTGTACTTTTATCTCCTGTTATTGCCATTACTCGTCACCTCCTAATACTGATACTAATCCTATGCCGTCGTGTGTTATTACTCCGTTATCTGTTATCTGGATAGGAATAAATCGTAGCTTTCCGCATAGTGTTATCTCTTCTTCTACTTCGCTCTTTTTCATGTGGAACGCGTCTCCTGCGGCCCAGTATATTTTATTATTATTCCTGTCGTATCCTGCGAATCCTTCCGTATTATTTATAAGTACGTATGATCCGTCTACGCCGTACATTTTTAGTCCGTTCTTATTCATCTCGGCTATTAGATTATTAGATTCATTATATATCTCTATCTGTCCGTATTGGTTTAGATTTGAACCTAGTTTTAGAGTACCGCCTCGGATTAGGTCGGCTGTTAGGTTTATTACGTTTATATTTTCCATATTTAGAGTATTATCTATAGTCCAAGCGCTCGTAAATGGTCCGCTGATTCCGTTACTAGAAAATCCTATTCCGCCGGAATTTATTACTATTACGTTATGGGCTGTTTCTTTAGGTAGGCTATCTACTACTAGGATTTTATCTCCGTCGTATATTACATAGCTGTTTCCTAGTACTCCCATAATCCTATCTGTAGCCTCTTCTAGTTCCTGGGATAGTGATACTCTTATTACTGCATTATTTTCTTCTATAGCTGTAGCTGTATTATTTGCTACTGTATTTAGTAGTCCGCTTAGAGCTGGAGTAAAATTCCCGAATTGTACGGTTGTATATTTCTCCGTTATACAGTTATAGTCGTAGGCTATTAGATTCGTTAGGAGTTCTATACCTAGACGCTCGTCTATTACCTGGATAGTATCTCCTATATCTGTTATGCGCTCTAGATTGGCGTCCAGCGTATAATTTACCGCCGGTACGGAGTTCGATTCTAAATACGCCGTGCCTTTAGTTCTTAGATCTTCTATAAGAGCCTGAGTATATGCGTTCTCGTCTAGTTCTCCGTCTACTTCGTAGTCGCTTTCCTCGATTTCCGCCTGGTCGAATGTTACTACTTTAGTATATGGGATATCGTATCTAGTCTCGCTATATAGATACGTCTCCGGAAGTAGTAGTCCGTCTTTACCTACTGGCATTAGTTTAGTAGCTACTGCGTCCCAGTTATATGTAGCCGTTATATTCTTTAGATTTTTTCCGTATCTTACTACTACTCCGTTATCTGTACCGATTGAGTCCATTATTTTTATATCGAAGTTATCTCTTACTAGGTGTCCGCCCCAGCGTTCTAGTACTGTCTGGATAGCCCCGTATAGACTTTTACGTACGCACCTATAGCTTGCTATTTTGTTTATATTGCTAGTCGTAGTATATGGACTAGTAGTATCTGTAGCGTTGTTAAGATGATCTAGGGCGTCGTTACAGTTTTTCTCTACTACGTAGCTGTCGGCTATTACGTAGTTAGCTGAGTCATAAAATATATGGTTAGCTTTTATAGTTATCTTTTTTCTGGTCTTATCTACGTTAGCTATTCTAAAGGCTTGCGCTCCCTGCGGAGTATTAGCTACTAGGATTCTGTTAGGAGTTAGCCAATCTATATAGGATAGGTCTGTCTCTAGATCCAAGTAAAAAGAGCCGTTGTCTTCTTTGTGGACTATGGCTCTCGTCGGGATTATTATCTTATCCCCGTTACTTTGGAATAGATTATCTGTAGTATCAAATAGTCGTATCATATTTTACCTCCTTATAGCCAGCGTTTGTATTTCGTTACTGTGGCCTTAGATAGGTCTCCGCTGAACCTTAGGTCGTTCTCTCCTGGTTCTAGTTTTATTTTTGAGTAGTCGCCTGTTACCTGTCTATTAGCTAGAGCGTTAGTATCTGGATTATATGCTTCCATAGATTCTGTATCTATTACGATATTATTAGTCTCTGTTAGGTCGGCTTCTAGGATTTGTACGTCGTTTAGATATATATCTACTACTCCGGTACCTTCTATATCCATAGTAGGCTTAGCGTATATATTTCCTGCGTTATTTATTACTAAATGGTCGCTGCCTTCTTTTAGAGCTGATATGTTTAAAATAAAAGGCATATCGTTATTCGTTTGACTTATGTTAGTTTGTCCTTTGTAACTTATTGCATTCTTTATTGCTTCTAATTGTTCTAATAATGTAGTATCAGTTATTTCAGTAGTAGTTGGTGTTTCTAGTACATAATATACTATTGTGTTGTGAGTAGATAACCAAGTTTTTAATACACTTGCATCACTAACAACATTTTTATTTATTCTAATTCTTATTGTGTCGATACCAATTCCAGAAATCGTTAATGCTTCAATGTCAACATTCCAAGTTGATGAAGGGTTATTCTTAAAATAGTTTGATAAACCAGTATATTCCACACGAGGTATATTATCTATTACGTTTGTTCCACAAAGTATTGTGTTAGTCAATGTTGCTGATGTGAATTGTGTCCAATTCTCACTACCATTTAAAACAACTTTGCCTATCTCTTTATGTAAATACCACTTACCATTATCTTTATAGATATAGTCTTGGTATGTTCCTATTTTACATAGTTCTATTGGTTGGGTACTTGCGTGATTTATTTTATTTCCTTTTTGGATTTTTATACTTGATAACATTAGGTTTAAATCTACCTGTGTAGCATAAGCATATCTTACTAACAAGTATTTTGCAGTTGAATTTGTAGTATAGGTATAACTTGCTTTAGTTGTACCATCATAAACACCCATTGTTCCATTCTCTATTTTTTGAATTGTTGTATCAATAACAGGTTGAGTGCTTGTACACCCTACATTAAATTGTTGACTTCTTAATTTTTCAATTGTGTATGTTGTATTAGGTGAACACTCTATATATAAAGTTCTTGCATTATCATTAGAAGATAAATTTGGAGTGCTTGTTTCAAAATAAGCATTTAATATATTAGCATTATCTTTATCGAACAATTCCTCTACTCCTAAATATAAAGGGTAAGAGTTTCCTATATATGGTTCATAAGTTGTTGCAGTACCTTTTTCTATTTGTGGTTTAGTTAATGTTTTTGTAGCATCACTTGTAAAGAAACCTACTATCATTTTTCCTGTATATGAAGATGTAAATGTTAGAGAAGTTGTTTTATTTATATTTTTATTTGTTAAATCACTTACAGCTGTTCCCCATATTACATCTTTATAACAATATAAATTTCTATTTGTATCATCTTCTACTGATATAGTATATTGTTGGTTTTCTTCTACATAAGTTTCATAAACTGCATAAAAAGAACCACCACCACTGACTTTACTGCAAACTATCAATCCTGGTGTTTCAGTTGTATAAGACCAATTACTTTTGTTTTTGTTTTGGGAATTGTCAAACTTTAACAAATTCTTTCCACATATATCTATTGTATTATCTCCACTTACTACATTAATAGGTATAGGTGAAGATGGTGTTGGTGTTCCTGTTTGACTTGTATTTCCTAATAAGTCTATCTTATTGAATATGGCTTCGGAAGTATTGTCTAGTGTTACGTTTGTTCCTGTGGCTTCTACGTATTCGTATTCCTCTTCCTGAGGCTCTTCGGATACTGGATACTTGAAAGGCTGACAATGGATATTGATAGTAGCCGCCCTGAACTTGACTAGCTTAGTATAGTCTATTTTGTCTACTATTTCGAAGTTATAGTATTTATCCGGCTCGTCTGAGAATATTATCTTACCTTTACTATTAAAAAAGGCTATGATTTTATTTATATCGTAGTCTCCGAATAGTCCTATCTCTAGAGTCTTATCGTAGGCTCCGTAGCCTAGCTCTGTAGTTATATCTCCGTCTCTTCCGTCTATCTCTTCTCTTAGATTCCTCATAGCTGGTTTAGATATAGGAGGTAGCGTTTTTATAGCTAGGCCTTCTATAGTTAGCGAATTTACGCCGTTTATAATTACGTAGTATCTCATATTTTACCCTCCGTATATTTCTTCTGTTACTGTCTTAGTTATGATCTTTCCGACTTCTCTATCGTCTAGAGTTACCTCTGTACCGTCTAGGGCTTCCTTTATCGCTGCCGCCATTAGGCTGTAATTTTGCTCGTATGTAATATTAGGGTTTACTTGCGGATTTATAGAAGTTTTTATTCCGTGGGATAGTCCGCTCATAGCTCCGTCTACTTCCTGGATTAGGCTGTCGATTGGTATAGAAGCCGCCATTTCCTTTTCTACTTCGTCCATAGCGTCTACGAATCCTACTCCTACTCCTTCTCCCATATATTTACCCACGGAGTCGGCCATTAGTTTTGACGGCGATCTGATTCCTAGGATTTTCTTACAAAAATCTACTACTGATCCAACCCACTCTTTTAGCTTTCCTTTTATCCAACCTAGGCCGTCGCTGATTCCCTGCCATATGCCTTTTACGAAGTTGTCTCCGACTTCTTTTAGTTTAGATAGGCCTTCTTCAATCCAGCCCTTTACTTTACCTGGTATCTCTTTTACTTTAGTCATTAGCTGCGATAAATTGTCTACGATTCCGTCCCTGATATTTAGTAGTACTTTTTTACCTGCTTCTAGGATTTTCCCTCTATTATCCCATAGCGTTTTTATGACCGTTACGACCATTTTAGGCGTCGCTTTGGCTAATTCTATTACGATAGTAGGAATCGCCTGTACGATAGCCATAAATAGCTTTATAGCGGCGTCTAAGAGCATAGGTATATTATCTATTAGCGTAGTTATGATAGTCTCTATAATACTAGGTAGATTATCTACTAGCGCTATTATGATTACCGGTATAGCTTCTATTAAGGCCATTAGTAGCTGGATAGCTGCCTCTAGTACAGCTGGTATATTTTCTATTAGTACGTTAATTATAGTCGTTATAACTTCTGAAAGTGCCTCCGCTAGAGTTGCTATAGAATCTGTAATCCCCTGTACTAGTGTTAGGAGGATAGTAATCCCCATTTGTATGATTAGCGGTAGGTTAGTAGTTATAAATTGTATGATCTGATTTATTAAAGTCGTTATAGTTGTAGCTATAGCTGTCGTGTTTTGTGTTAGCTGAGTTAGTAGCGTATTAATCATGTTTTGTACGGCTGCTAGTAGCTGCGGTATTAGTTGTATTAGTATAGTCGCTATCTGAGGAAGTAGCGTCTGTATTAGCGTTACGATTCCGGATAGAATACTAGGAGCTAGTTTCGCTATAGTTGCTCCTATGTTAGTTAGGAAATTTGTAACCGCTTTAGCTAGCTCTTCCGGACTTCCTGAGCCGTTTAGGAAGTTATCAAATGCCGCCTTCATTGCGTTGGCGCTTCCTGCTATAGTCTTCTCGGCTTCTTCTGCTGTCGTTCCTGTTACGCCTAGCTCATCCTGGATTACGTGTATAGCTTCGTATACGTCGGCTAGATTATTTATATCGTATTTTACGCCTGTTATTTTTTGAGCGTCTGATAGTAATCTCTCCATTTCGGTTTTAGTACCGCCGTAGCCTAGTTTTAGATTATCTAGCATAGTGTAGTTCTGCTTAGCGAATCCCTGGTATGCGTTCTGTATAGAGCTCATATCTGTACCGAATTTATTAGCGTTGTCCGACATATCTCGGAAGGCTTGGTCGGCTATGTCCGCCGCTTTGTCTGTGTCTCCGCCTAGGCTTTGTAGTAAGCTAGCTGAGAAAGACGTAACTCCGGCCATATATTCGTTAGCTGATACTCCGGCTGTAGCGTAGGCTTTTTTAGCGTTCTCTACTACTTTATCCGCTGACTCCCCGAATAGAGTCTCTACGCCTCCTAGATTCTGCTCTAGATCTGCGTAGGATTTTACTCCAGCGGCTACGACTCCGGCTAGGGCTCCGCTTACGGCTGCCGTTACTTGCATTAGCTTTTTAGATACTTCTAAGGCTACGTCTCCGACTTTTTTTAGTCCGTCCTTTAGTTTACCTATGTCGATTCCGCTCGTCGCTTGTAGCTCTTTATTCATATCTTTTAGAGCTTTTTCGCCTTTGGCTATCTCTAGGCTTAGCTGGTTATAGGATTCTTTTTGTTGATCTGTTAACTTGTTATAGTCTCCCATTTGTCTTTGGGCTTCTTTTAGAGTTTCTAGTCTATCCTTAGTGGCTGCGATATTACGCGCTAGTACGTCCTGCTTTTGAGCTAATAGCTCTGTATTTTTAGGATCTAATTTTAGCGCTTGATTTAGAGCTTTTAGGTCGTTATTTAATCCGTAGACTTGTTTATCTACGTTATTTAGTGCTTTTTGTAGCTCTGTAGTCTCGCCGCCTATTTTTATCGTGATTCCTTTTATATTTTTTCCTGCCATAGTTTACCTCCTTTTTATGAATACTAAAAAAAACCAGGTTCTCCCTGGTCCTTTTTACTACTCGTAAAGAGTAGTATTTTTTATTGTGCTTCGTATACTGCAGTAAAGAATCCGTTGTATGCTGTTTGATTAGTTGTAGATTCTTCCATGAATATTTTGATATTACCGTCTGTAATTCTTGCGCTAGCTGTGATATCTAGAGTATCGGTAACTGGTTCCTTACTAGTTTCGATAGTTTGAGAAGCTGTACTAGGTCTATTAGCTGATACGTTATAAAACCAGAAGCGTCTTCCTTTGCTATCGCCTTCGATTTGGAATCCTAGAGCGAAGTCTTCGATAGTAGTATCTTTATTCTCTACGAATGCGCCGTTTGTGTCTGTAGTTTCTCCTAGAATTTGAGTTCTAAATTCGTCGTTAATTAGCGCTACTTCTAAAGAGCCACTATAGCCGTTATTAGCTGCGCTAGAGAAATACTTCGTATTATCTGCGAAGAAGTCGGCGCTGTCGCCTTCTGCGTCTAGTGTTAGATTTACGGCTCCTGGTAATGCGAATGGAGTACCGTAAGTAATAGTAGGCTCTCCGTTTGTGCCTGTGCCTCTAGTGATTTTTGCTATATGGACGTTAGATAGTCCGAATTTTACTTTATTAGCCATTATTTTACCTCCTTATATTTCATAAAAATTATGGTATATTCTTTCGTCTTCATCCCATACTTCTGACTCTACGTCGTACGGGATTCCGTTATTAGTCAGTAGTTCCTCGATTTGCTCTTCTAGTCCTGGATCTTTTATCTCCGTTACTAGTTCTATCTCGTAGTTATAGGGTTTATAGTACGTTATTCCGTCCGCTTTAAAAGTATCCGGAGCTATAGCTCTATATACTATAAATGGCGGGTTTACGTTTTTATTAGTTGTAAAATGGTCGTAGGCTATAGGTATATCTAGACTCTGTAATAGTAGGAAAAGGTTATCATATTTCATATTATGAGCCTCCGTTCTGGATTATTTTCTCGACTTCCGTCTCGTATTCTTTAATACTAGACTCTTCTACTCTTTGGATATGTCCGGCGCTCTTAGGAGTTACGCTTCCGCCGCCTCGTTTTGCGTGTGTACGTTCTAGTAGCATAGTTAGTCCTGGATTCGTATTATATACGATACACTCTATCTCATATCTGGATTTAGTAGTATTTACTCTCCAGCCTTTAGAGTACTTCCCGGTCCTTTTTGGACTAGTTGCTTTTAGTTCGCTTTGTGCTTTCTTAGCGACTTCCTGAGCTGTAGCTTCTATCGATTCGCTTATATCTCGGCTGTAGTCGTTTAGTATCTTATTTATGTCTAGTATATTATCCATTTTAGTTGATTCCTATTTTCTTAGCGCATACTAGTACGATATCGAACTTACTCTTTGGATCTATTGTCCTGATTACGTAGTATCGTACGTTATTCCATTCTACTTCTTGCTCCCCGTGGTAGTTTAGTCTTTTTACGACAAACTCTACGCTAGGAGTTAGTCCTACTTCTACGGCTGAATAAAACTCGTTAGTTTTTACGCTCTGAGCTTTAGCGTAGCTTAGAGTACTAGACTCCGAAGCTGCTATCTCGTTACCTATATCGTCAAATCTCGATATTCTATTTATTAGATAGATTTTTTCTTGATATGGCATTATAGATCTTCTTCCATGTACTCTGACGTATGTCTTAGTACGTCCTTTTGTAGGCTATAGGAATTAGCGTATAGGTCCGCGTTAGGTTGGTCTAGAAAAGACAGCGTATATGTTATTATAGCTGTCTTTACTAGGCTATCTGGATTACTGACTTTTGTATCGACTATGCCGATACTTTTTAGGTCTAATTCTGCGGCTTCTATCCAAGTATTTATCATCGTATCGAAGTCGTTATGATTTATACCCTGTATTTTTTTTATCTCTTCTAGCATAGTCTATCCCCTCTCTCTCTTATGCTTGAGTAGGTTTTGCAATTTGAACGAATGCTTTGTCTGCTACTACTTCAGCAGCTGCGTATCTACGTCCTAAAATACGAACTAAGTCTTCTGTCATTAGAGTCTTATCGTCGTATTTTAATACTACGTCTCTACCTTTAGGGAAGTTTACTAAAGCTCCGATATCGAAGTCTCCTACGATTGCGTATACTGCTCCTGTGCTAGCTGTGTCGTATGCTGGTAGTGTATTATTAAATACTACTCTTAATCCTTCGAATGGATCTACTGCGTAGCTAGCGTTATATTGAGCGGCTTTGAAATTAGCATATGTCTTTCTATTCATTACGATTGTAGGTCTAGTAGCTTCGTCGCTTAAGTTAGCAGTAGCGTTTGCGATTGTTGCTAATCCTGGAGCTTCTGTAATCTTGTTAGCGCTTGGAGTGTCGTAGATTCCGTCCTGGTTAGCTTGTAAGCTGTTAGGTAATGCTGCGATTTTTCCTACTAAAATATTAGCTAATTTCTTAGCGATTTTACTAGTTATCTCGTCGTATACGTAGTTAAGGAATGCTTCGCCTCTCATATCGATAGCTTCGTCTGATACTGATATCCATTTTTTGATATTTTTAGGTACCATAGTTACTATACCTAAGATAACCTCTTCTTCGTTTACTTCTCCGCTTCCTTCTTCGTGTACTACTGCGTCGCCTGCTGATACTTCGAATTGAACTTTAAAGTTTCCTGGAGCTTCTACTTCTCGTACTAAAGACATTAGGTCTTCTCTTTCCCAAGCTGTACGGATTACGTCGTCTACTAATTCAGGTACTACTAATACGCCGTTTTCTGGAGCGTTAGTAGTTAATAAAGCTCTAGATTCTGCGTCTACTTCGTATCCTGGAATTAGTTGTCCTTTTAAATGTTCTGCGTATGCGTTTACGTATTCTTTAGAATTTCTAAATTCTTTTAATTTTTCGTCGTTCATTTTCTTTTCCTCCTTAACGATTTCTTTTACTTGATAGTTTTTAGTCTCTATCTCTTTAGATTCTTCTTTGAATTTCTTTTCTTCTTCGATTTGTTTTACTTCTTCGTTTAGCGTTTCCACTTCTTTGTCTAATTCTTCTACTTTTTCGATATCCTCAGTAGCTTGGACTTCTTCGCGGATTTCTGCCTTACGGTTTTCGATTTCTTCTAGTCTAGTCATGTTACTGGACCTCCTTTATTATTTGCTATCTTTAAAGCGTAGCTGCTTATTATTCCCGTCCGGGATTTATTAAAAACTACTATTTTCTATCCAGAAAAAAACCGACTCCTATCCAGGCTCCGGTCGTTTGTAGTATTAACCTAGTTTAGCTAGTAATTTATTTTTAGCTTCGTCTAGTTGTTTTTTTGCTTCGTGTTCTTTACGTAGCTCTTCTCGTCTAGCTAAGAACTCGTCGCTTTCGCCTCTCGCGTATACTGAGGTACTGTCGTAGAATGGAATATCTACTACTGATACGTCGTATAGTCTGTCTATATCCGTTATAGTTCTAGTATCTGTATCGTAGTCGTACTCGTCTTCTCTTACTGTAAACGCGAAGCTCATCTTATCTATTAGTCCGGCTTTTATGGATTTATAGATATCTTTGTTAGATTGTGTATCTATTAGCTCGGCCTTTATAAACAATCCCTTCTCGTCCTTTTTTAGTTCTAGCGATTTGTTTCTAGTTCTAGCCATTATTAGGTGGCTGTCTTCGTGATTGTATTTTAGAGGTACGTCGCTCATATCTGTATTATCTAGAGCTCCTGGGCTGATAACCTCAGTGTAGCCGTGTGTAGCTGGGCTGTTAAATGTTATGGCGTATCCTTCGACAATCATTTTTTCTTCTTCGTTTTCTGGTGTTCTTAGTTCTACGTTTAATATTCTAGTTTCCTTCTTCATTACTTTCCCCTCCTTCTGGTTCTGTTATTTCGTTCTCGTCTAAGACGCTGTGATTCTGATCTATTAGTATTACGTCTCCGCCTTCTCTTGGCGCTAGATTAAATACTTCTCTTAGTTCGTTCATAGTCATTATATTTGTAGCTTTACTTAGTAGCTCTATTTTAGTCTTATTACTTGCGTACTGTAGTCTATTACTTTCGAAGATGATTTCGTTACCGAAGCTCTTCTCTGTTGGAGTGAATAGCTTGTTAGTAAATTCTAGGCTCATCTGTAGGCCTATAGGTTCTAGTACTGACTCGTAGAAAGCATTCCACTCGTCTTCGTTATATTTACTCTGGATTATGTTCTCATTTACTCCGAAGTACGCTAGTATCTTATCGTCGAATATCTTTATTTGACTCTCGCTAGCTGTAGTAGGTTCTATCTTTACTGGAGTAAATGTAGTAGTAGCGTCTAATCCGCCTATGCCTGTCCCGTCGTCTTTATCTACGAAGTCGCGTACGAATTGATCTCTCATTTTCTTTACGTCTTCCGGTTTTAGCATAGTTTTTGTAGATTGGACTACTCCCTTTATCCTTTGAGTAGTTTTGATAGCGTTTACTATTCCCTCGTCTATGATATGCTTTATTGATAGAGTTTTTACTATTGGTATAGTACTTCCTCCGAATAGTCCGTCCTTACTACTAAATCTAGTTAGGTGTATACATTGGTCGTATGCTACGTATCTCTCTTTACTCCTGCCGAATTTAAACTTGATATATAGATTCCCGTTATATTCGTATAGCTTTCCCTCTGAGAACTCTAGCGGATATAGTCCCGTTACTTTTAGATTCTCGTCTCTTTGGATATATATAAAGCTATCGTTGTATAGTTCTAGATTTGATATAACTTGATAGTAGAATTTATACGCGTCCTGGACTTCGTTAGGTTGCTTAGCTAGGAGCTTATATAGGTCTCCTTTTAAGTTCTCCATTTTCCCTGAGAAGTTTCGTATGTGTCTCGGGTGCATTTTAGCGCCGTTACGCGCTATAGCGTCTACGCAGGCTCTTATATCTATGTCGTTATGATAATCGCCTTTATAGGGTGTAAAAACTGCCTTACTGTCGTCTAGGATTCGTACTTCTGTAGCGTTAGGGATATAGTTGGGCTTATCTGTACCAAATATCCTACTAAATAGACTTCTTAATTCCATTATTTAACCTCCTCGTTTATATAGCTTAGGTATTCCTGCTGTTTATTTATATATATTACGTATGCGTCCATTAGGCTTGCCGCTCCGTCTATCCTTTGACGTGCTTTTTCCTTTGATAGCATGATATTTTCGTTATCGTCTACTTTTACTACGACGTTAGATAGATTCCATTTAAGGATAGGGTTGTTATTGTAGTTTATTTTTTTGTCCATTAGATCCGCCTTCATTTGTTTTAGCGGCGCGCTCTCTGTTTTGTATCCCTGGCGGACTTCTACCATATCGAAGCCCTCCTCGATCATTTCGTCGCACCAGAACTGGGCGTTCCAAGAGTCGTATCCAACCCATAGCGGCCTTAGGTCGTTCTCTCTTACTTCTTCTAGAAACCACTTTGTTACGTCGTGATAGTCTATTTTACTGTCGCCTGATAATCTAAGTAGTCCCGCTTTTAGCCACTTATCGTATGGAATTTTATCTTCCGTAACTTTTTTCTCTAGGAAGTTAGTCGGGATAAAGTACATCTGTTTTACCCTGATTTTTCCCTTTACTACTCCTAGTATCGTAGCTGCGCATAAATCTGTAGTACTCGAAAGGTCTACGCCCCCGATTACGTAGCTATCTTTCCAATCTGTATATACTTCCTCGTTATTTAGATCCTCGAAAGTTAGCCAAGCGTTTATGCTGTTCTGTCTTATATTGAAATCCTTACATAGTAGATTTACTAGCTCTATAGGATTAGCTTTCGCTCTCTCTACTTTTTCTCTTAGCGATTTTATAGACTTTATAACTCCTAGTGCTGGATTAGCTTTAAACCAGGCCTCCTCGTTAGTCCATTCTTTTTCGCTATCTAATTCGTATATGATAGGTAGTAGGCTCTCGTCTTCTATACTCCCGTCTATTACCTGGGACGCGTAGTCGTATTCTATATCGAAGACGTTTTGTCTTATAGTACCCATAGTACTGGTCTCTATTAGTAGCGGCTGTCTTCTGGCGCTCATACTGTCGTACATTACGTCTAGGAGGTTTTTATCTCTCCAAGCGTGGACCTCGTCGGCTATTACTAGGCTACTGTTTAGTCCGTCTAGGCTGTTACTGTCGCTCGCTAGCGCTCTAAATATAGAGTCGTTATGGTCGTAGTATATTCCGCCTACTAGGCACCTGATTTGACTATTTAGCTCTGGGGATTTTCGTATCATCTTTTTAGATTCTTCCCAGACTATTTTACTCTGGTCTTTTTTAGTAGCTACGGAGTATATCTCCGCTCCGCCTTCTCCGTCCCTGGTTAGCATATATACTGCTAGTCCGCTGTCTAGTACGCTCTTACCGTTTTTACGTGCTACGAAGAATATAACCTTCTTATACTTGCGGATTCCTCTCTCGTCTACGAATCCATAGGCTGCTTCAATCATTGCCTTCTGGAATAGTAGTAGCTTTAGAGGTTTCCCGTTCCACTGTCCTTTACTTTGACGACAAAGACGCTCGATAAAATTAATCGGAGCGTGTGCTCTTTTGATATCGAACCTGTAGGTGTGTACTTCCTGCTCTCCTGTTTGTACATTAAAAAAAGATACTTCTCTCTCTTCGTGTATCTCTTTTACTAATTTACTATATACGGCTTTTACTTTAGCTCCGACTTTATTCGGATTTTTTTGTATCCAGTCGTAATACTCTTCTATATATGTCATTAGTCGTCTTCTAGGTTGTAATCCTCTAGGCTCGTACTTCCTACGTAGTTATTAGCTAGTAGGTCTGTTAGTTGCTTCATGCAGCTTTGATAGCTCTTCATCATATTGTTATAGGTTTTTACTTCGGTTCTATCTTTGTATCCCCACTGGTTGCTGCCGTTCTTATATTTTTCTTTTACTCCGTGTCTAGCTATATAGTCCGATAGGTGTCGTAGTTGGACCGCTTGGAATGCTACGTTATGTATCAATTCTCTATTTATCTCCAATAATTCGGAGCTGAGTCCTTCTAGCATTTTTATGATCTTCTTTTCTTCTGCTACTACTTCCTTAGTTAGGTCTTCTATCTCTTCAGCGGCTTCGTTATTTTCTATCTTTGATAGCTCCGCCTTTATTGTTTTCGCTGCGCTTACTTTACCGTTTAGCGCCTCTTGATATAGTCGTACGTTTACTAGTGTCTCTGGAGTTATGTCTTCCTCTTTAAATCCTAGTTGTCGGAGTTGGTCTTTTTGTTTTTCTGTTAGTGCTATTTTCATTAGATTACCTCCTCTAAGATATTTTTACGGCTTCGCGGCCTGTAAAATCTTCCCAGCGTTTTATGATTACGTCTACATATTGCGGATCGTATTCCATGGTATAGCATTTCCTGTTTAGTTGCTCCGCTGCGATTAGTGTACTTCCTGAGCCTCCGAATAGGTCTAGTACAACCCCCCCCGCTTTTGAGCTGTTGCGGATTTGTCTACCTATTAGCTTTATAGGTTTCATGGTAGGGTGCATATCGCTTCGGCTTGGTTTGTCTTCGTGAATTACTGTAGTAGCTATCTTATCGCTGTATAGCTCCTTTAGTAATTCGATAGCCTCTTCTTTTTTTAGCTTATCGAAGTCTAGCTGATCCTCGATAGTTGTAGTCTCTCTCCTGCTATCTATAAAATAATGAGCTGCTCCGTCCTTCCAACCGTATAGACAAGGCTCGTGTTTCCACTGGTAGTCCTGGCGTCCCATTACTAGGCTATTCTTTATCCAAATTAGCTCCTGACGAACTTCTAGTCCGTTCTTGTTTAGAGCTTGCTCGAAGTCTATATGATTCCTACTAGCGAACCATATATAAAAGGCTCCGCCGTCCTTTAGTGATTTACTTAGGTTATAGAATGCTTTTTCTAAAAAGACTAGAAAATCCTCGTCGCTCATTTTGTCGTTCTGGATTGTTTTTCCGTCTAGTCTTCTCTTACGGATTTTAGCCTCTTCTAGATCTTCGATTCCTATATCTACGTTATAGGGCGGATCTGTTACTACTAGGTCGGCTAGTTCTCCGTCCATTAGTTTTTCTACGTCGGACTCGTTAGTAGCGTCTCCGCACATGAGTCTATGACTTCCTAGCTGATATATATCTCCTAATTTACTCCTAGGCTCTTCTGGAGCTGCTGGAGGTTCGTCCTCGATTAGGTCGTCTACGTCGTCTAGGTTAGTACTTATCTCGAATCCGAAGTCTTCCATATTTATTGTCTCGAATTGTAGTAGTTCCTCGTTTAGGATATCGATATCGAAGTCGGAGTTCATAGTTAGCTTATTATGCGCTAGCGTATAGGCTTTCCTCTCTTCGTCTGTTAAATGATCTAGTCGTATGATAGGTACTTCTGTATATCCTAGCTCTTTACAAGCTAGAAGTCGTCCGTGTCCTTCTACGATTATATTATTCCAGACTCCGATAGGATCGTCCATTCCGAATTTTTCGATTGATTCCTTTATCTGCTCTATTTGTTCCTGCGGGTGTTGCTTCGCGTTGTTTTTATAGGGCTGTATAGAGTTTATGTCTACGTATTCAATCGTAAGTTTTTCCATTTGTACTTATTTCCTCCTATTTTTTGACAAATCCTAAAAAATACCCCGCCCCTTATACATAGTCTGTGTATTTTTCGAAGG
>Ga0326513_10000658_pt1 | contig 29436 bp, 48 predicted proteins | sample 2_2465_0518_D_FD_203654 | JGI IMG/M metagenome (GOLD analysis project Ga0326513, IMG submission 203654) | Bovine rumen microbial communities from UC Davis, California, United States - 2_2465_0518 | ecosystem: Host-associated > Mammals > Digestive system > Stomach > Rumen | place: USA...
CATGTATTCTTTTCCCTTCTCGCTTGTAAGTCTTGTAAATGAAGCAAGTAATAACGTTTTCTTTGGCTCGTCTATTACTACTGGATTCCATGCTAGTTCTATTTCTTTTCCTGTTAGTTCTTTGAACGATTCGCATGCTCGTTTCGATACCCCTATGTATCTTGTTATCTTAGGGTTTAGGTTTGGAATTATTCCCTGGGCTTTATAATCTGCGTGAATTATTTGTATGTATTCTTCTGCTTCTATGTTGTCTATAATGTCTAGGTTGTAATTGAAGAATGCTTTTTCGCATTTTATTATTTCTCCTGTGTGAAATCTTCTAACCCTTACGTATTGTCTAAGTCTTTTTAACTGGTCTACGTCTCCGTACATGTATAAAATCGTTATGTCTCTGTTGCAGTACTTCTTTGCTAAGTAATAAAAGAACGATTCTACTCCGCCTATTACGTTCAGGTTGTTGAAATATAAAACGTTTTTGTATTCCATGTTATCTCCTCCTACATGAAGTCTTTGTCGTCTCTTCGTACCATGTCTTTATAAGCTGCTACTCTAAATTTGCGATGCTCTTCGCAGTAGTCGTGTTTGCATTGTAAGTCCATTAGGTCAGCTACGTTTCTGTAAATGCTCGACTCTCTTTTTCCGTGTTGTAGTATTGCTTGGTTTTCTTTTCTGCTGCAGCTGTTTACGTTGTTTCTATTCCATACGGTTATCGGTGTCTTGCATACTGCTCCTGTTTCTACGTTGTCAGCTTGAGCTATGTGTTGTACTACGTCTTCTATTAGTGTGTTTTCTGGGAACTCTACCACTAGGCTTGTCTTTACGCATTTAGTCCATGGTGCTACGTATATGCTGTTTACTAGGTCTTTTGGATTGTCGTCTGTCAAGTATACGTATGTCTTTTCTTCTCCTGCTAGGTGGCAGTACGCTAGTCTTATGAAGTCTGGCTTATTATTCTCTTCTGCTGTGTCGTGTAGTGCTTGTAGCGATTCGTCACTGTCTAGCCAGTCATCGTTGTCTAGGTATAATGTGTACTCGCTTGGTACGTTGTATCTTATTCCTACGTTTCTTGCTCCTCCGTTGTAAAGTTTCTTTTGCGGATCTAACAAGATAATGTTATCGTACTTCTCTGCTAGTTTCTTTGCTCTTTCGAATGTGTCGTCTTCTGCCATGTCGTTTATTACGACTATTTTAAAGTCTTGAAACTTTTGGCTTTCTACCGATTCTAGGCATTGTTCTATGTAGTCGCTGTTGTAGCATGGTACTATAATTTTAAAATAAACTTTTTTCATTTTTCTTCCTCTTTCTAATAACTGCGTATCCTATCATAATTTATTGGTAGGTTCGCTATGCTGCATACCTTTTTGTACTCGTTTAGGCATGCTTGTAATTGGTTTTCTAGTTCTGGATCTGGTTCTCCGTATCCTTCTGTTGCACTTATCTGGTCTCTTACCTGTCTTATTTGCGTTTCTAGGCGTCTTTGCAGCTGCGTACCCTCGTACATGGTGTATTTCCTTCCGTTGTACTTGAAACCGTCTTTATTTCGTTTAATAATGGCCTTTAGCTCGGTCTCTGTGTATCGTGGTTGGTTTATTCCTAGTACTATTTGGTATTCTAGGTGTTTACAATTGTACCAGCCTATGTGTCTTCTTTCTTTTGCGTAGATAACTTTTCCCTGGTATGTTTCTGCGTCCTGGTTGTTGAATACCTTTTCGTGGTTTGTCTTGTCGAATTGGTATCCCTGTATGTCTTCGTGGTCTGGTGCTGGGTATTCGTGTACGCTTATTTCTATTCCGTCTGCTCCGTATTGCTCTCCTAGTATTCTTTGTTGCGAATTTGCGAGCTCGTTTAACTGGTCGCTTATTGTCATGCGTAGTGCCGAGTCTATTCTTCTGGTGTTCCCGCTTGCGTATTCTATTCTTCTTATTCCTGCTTTTGCTAGTGTTTTAAGCTGTTTTTGAACTTCTCGCTCATATGTGCCTGCTCCCATTTGAATTGTTAACACAGCTTTGTCTATTATGTCTTTGAAAGCCTCTTTTATTGGCTTCGTTACTTTATTCCCGTCTATGTCTAGGTATGTTAGTCCTGCTGTTGTAAGAATGTATAACTCGTCCATCGCTGCTGAACCTTTTATTGTGTCTAGCATTGTCTTTAGTGCTATGTTTTCTTTTAATGGTACGTATTCCTGGTTCTTGGCTTCGTAGTAAACCTTTGCGAATTTATAATCCTTTTGTGCCTGGGCTTCTAGTAATGCCTGTGTTTCTTCTATCGTTATGTTTAATGCTTCGGATAACTCTTTTATTATTTCGTCTAGTCGTCCTCCGTATACTAGTTGTTGCTTTATAATGTGTAGCTGGCTTGGTGCTATGTCTTTTATCTCTTTGAAAGTCTTACCCAGTAATTTTAGTATTATCGCCTGGGCTTTTGCGATTCGTATTAGTATCTTGTCTTCCATTATCTAAAAAAGGGAGCTATTCCTGTGCTCCCATTAAATCCTTTAGACTTGGTTTGTTTTTTCTTATCTCTTCGACTTTCTTTTGAGATTCTTCTAACGATTCGCTCGGATATAGGAATTGTCTTATTTCTACTTCGTCTACTACCCCTTCATTTAAGCCTGCTAATAATTGGCTCCATGTTTCTTGTGTGTTCTCTAGCAAGTCTGCACTCCAGTCGTATACTATCTTGTAATCTCCCATTGCTACTAAGTTGTAGTAATTTGCGTATACGTCACATGCGTATATGAAGTCCTCAGTGCCTTTTTCGAATTGCTCTCTGGTGTCTTCTACTATTGTGTATGTGTCGTACATGGCTTTCTTTATTTCTGTTGCTGTTGCGTTTTGTGTTTCTGGTGTACTTAGTATTCCTTTGCTAGTTCCTACTTGTTTTTCTAGTCTTTCGTATAACTCTTGTAGTCTTGCGTAGTACGAGCTATCTCTTATTTGTGGATCGAATACTTCCCAGAATGTGTCGTCTCCACTATCTACCTTCCTGTATAAGCCGTTTGCTGGTAGTGCGTTGCGTCCGTCAAACATTGTTGAGTCTGCTCCTACGAATGCTTCTTTTAGTTGGTATTCTCTTCTTATTTGAACTAGGCACTCGTATATTTCGTTTATTGTTGTTCCGCAGCCGTATGTTATTGGTACCCCGTAGTTGTTTATTGTCTTCCTGTTATCTACTGGGCTTTTGTAATAACCGAATAAGCACCTGTCTACGTTTGGTATTATTATTTGGTCTTTCTTTATTGCTGCGTAGCATTCTGGTTTTGGTATTGGATTTCCGTATTCGTCTGTGTACTTTTGTGTAATAACTATTTTATTGCCTTCTACAGCTTCGTTAGTCCATCTGTAGTACGACTTCTCTTGGTATCCTTCTTTTACTTTCTTTATGTCTGCTAGTAATGTTGCGTTTGTTATTCTGTCGCCTTTGGTTTCGTTTATGTTTAACCTGAATTGTGGCACTATGTTGTAGTATAACTTGTTATCAGCAACGTAAGGAACAAGTACCACGCCCCCTGTTCCTAGCATTCTGTTTGTTATCTTCTTTTTGTCTTTGTCTAGCTTTTGCATTACTTCTTCTAGCTTCTCAGCTCTCTTGCTGGTGGAGTCTATCGATAGTGTGCTCTCGTTTGATACGTAATTACTTAGTTTGTTTGCGAATATCGAGTTGAAATTTATTTTTTTTATGTCTTCGTATGCTTGGTTATAAAACTCATTCTCGCTTGTTTCTGCGTCTGTTGTTTGTGTTTTAATTCCAAATAACGATAGGATCTTATTCCATAGGTTCTTTATAAACATGTTTCCCACCTACTTTCTTTTTCTTTGTCTTAGCATTTTTTCTGCTGTGGATCTCGAATAACCACGTTTCATTAATTCTTCTAGCATTTGCTCTTTACTCTTTCCTGGGGTTTCTCCTACTAGTTTTATGAATTCGTCAGCTGCCGATATTGCTTCTGCTCTACTTATTCCACCTTTTCTCATTAGGTCGTCTACGGCTTTTTGTCTTTCGGCTGGCATTCTGTTGTAACGTCTTGTTGCTGCTTGTTTTGAAAGCTTTTCTGCTACTGGTCTGTCTACTGCTGGTTTATTCTTTACTCTGTATTCTTTTAGGATTAATGCGTCTTCTTTTCCTGCAGCTTTTAGTTCTTTTCCCATTGCTCTCATTTCATCGTAGCCTTTTGAGAATTCGTCAGCACCAAATGTTTTTATAACTTTGTTGTTATCGTTTTGGTCTATGATTCGATATTCTTTTTTTGTCTTTGAAAGTTTAGCAGCTACTGGTCTTTCTTCGTATGATTCTTTTATCTTTTTTCTTAGTGTTTCGTTTGTATCGTATGGTCCGATTTTTACTCTTCTTCCTGTTCTTTCGTTTACAATTGACGCTTTGTTGCCTTGGTAGCTTGTAGTTATATCGTTCCATTCGTCGTCTGCTATTATCTTGTCAGCTTTTTCTTGGTTTTCTCTTAGTCTTGTATTTAGGTCCATGCCTGACTTATATTCAGTTTTCCATTCTCCGTTGCCTTTTAGAATGTTTTTATATTTATCTGGCATTGGTGTTGAATGTCCTTCGCCCCAGTTTGTCCACTCTACTCCGTATTGTTCTAGAGTCTTTCCGTTTAATTTTCCAGCCTTTTTGTCTGCTGTATATTCTTCTATTATGTTTCTTGCGTAGCCTTGTTTATCAAAGTCATTTATTTCGCCTTTATATCCTTCTGCGTCTAGCCAGTCTTTTTGCATTTCTTGTAAGAACTTATATTGTTCTTGGCTTACGCCTCTTTTATTTAAATAATCATTGAATTCTTTATTTATTGATTCATTTACTTGGTCACGTAGTGTTTTTACAGGTTTGAAGTCTTCTTCTTTTAGTTCTAGTAAGTCTTCTTTCATGCTGCTGTTTGTTTGCATGTATTTACCGTTTCCTGGTATCTTTTCTCCGTCTACTACGAACTTACTTCCTTCAATAACGGAATATGTACCTCTGCCGTCTCTGGCTATTATTGTGCCGTCATCTAGTTGTTTATAATCTTTGAAGTCTCTGTCTTCTCCTGTACCAGTGTATTTCATCATGGCTTTGTATTCTTCGCTGTCAGTTGTTTTTCTTTCCTTTACTAGGTCTTTCCAGTTCTTTCCTTCTGTGTATGCTTTTACTCTTTCTTCTTCTGGTATTTCCATGTACGTTTTCTTCATTTCGTCTTCTGCGAATAAAGCTCTTATTTTTGGATCTCTTGAATTAGCACCTGTGTTGGCTTCTACTACGCCGTGTATTGTTTCTTCTGATTCTCCTCCACGTCTTAGTAAGTCTTTTAGTTCGTCTTGTTTAATGTCTCCACGTTCATAATCGTGTACGTACTCTTCATTTCTTTTATCTTTCAAACCGTAGCGTTCTTGTATTGTTTTGTTTTCTTTATTAAAACTATCTATTTGTTCTTTCGTTTCTTGTAATTTGAAGTAGCTATCTTTTGCCATTACTTCCATATCTTCTAGTTCTTCATCACTATATGAACCATTTGTCTTTGCGTCCATGTAAGTTTCTTGTCTTTGTTTGAATTCATCTTTTAGAAGTGCATATTTAGCTTCGCTTCTTGTTATTCCGTGTTCTTCTGCGAAGTCATCTATTACATCGTCTACGTCATCGTAGCCTCTTGTATTTAATATTCTAGCATGCTCTTTTACTTCGTCGCTTAGGTTATCTGGGAAGTCTTTTTCTATTTGCTCGTTACTTTTTCTCTTTTCTATACTTTCTTTGTTTTCTCTCTTTTGTTTTGCTAGTTTCTTTGCCACTGGTCTTTCTTCTGCGTTCTTCTTTGATTCTGCTATTGCTTCTGCAGCTGTTTGACCTTCTCTTATAAATACTTTTCTACCACGTATTGTTCTCCATACGCCGTCTGTTTCTTCGTATTTCTTTCTTGCCATTTTTATTCCTCCTTAATTTGTTACTATCATTTTACTATTAATCTTGTCTATTATCAATTGCCACGCTTTTTCCATACGCTATTTAGTGCGTATCTTACGCTATCTATGCAGTGGTTGTTTGCGTCTTCGTACCCTGTTATGTAATTTTCGTCTTTATCTTTCATGTATTCGTAGTTCATAAACTCTCGGGCACTGTTCGGGCATCTGTTTGGATCTATTACTATCTTCGCCCTGCTGGATAACCACTTCATTGAATATTCTACTGTTCCTGGTCCTTTTTCTGCAGCTCTTATGTTTGCTCCGTAGCTTCGTAAGTCGGCTATTGATTTTGGTTCTGCACTATCGGCTATTATCGCATCGTCTATTCCTACCCCTTTATCATTCTTTAACTTTTCCCATGCTTCTTGGTTGCCTGTCTTGTTTAGTAGCAATTCGTCAAATATGAATATCTCTCTTCTATCACTATTATAGCATAGTTTCGTCCATGCGAATGGGTCAGGGAAATAACCGAAGTCTATACCCTCGTATATGTAATCAAAGGTATTTATTTCTTCGTCTGTAATCTCTCTTAGCTCTACGTTCTCGAATACGTTTCCGCCTGTTCCTGTTGCTATTCCCAGGTATTCGTTTTGGTACAGCTTCTCGTTTACTTGTTTTAGCCATTCTGCTTCATCTATGAAAGGTTGGCCTAGCCACTCTTTTGGTGCACTTCTGTAATCACTTAAATGTACCAGTCTTGTTTCTTTTGGAATTATCTTCTCCTGGTTTACGAAGTGTTGCGTGCTTGCTGGTGTGTTGTAAGAGTAAAATTGTATGAAGTCTTCTCCACCACGTACCAGCGATTGGTTTATCTTTCTTACTTCTGTCATTCCATCGAACTGGTCGAACTCTTCGAACCATGTTATTCCTATGTATGTTCCTGTTGGTGGTTTAATCGACTTTATTTTTCCATAGTCATCTCCACCACGAAAGAATATTTTTTGACCTGTGCTCTTTCTGGTTATCTCTAGTGGGCTTTTGGTAAGTTTGAAGTCGTCTTTTAGTCCTGGTACTGATTCGCTTAGTTTATCTATCGCCCACTCTAGCTGTGCGTATACGGTGTCCTTTATGGTGTCCTTTACTTTACGTAAAACGACCGCACACATGCGTGGGTTATTCCATAGAAGTTCTATCAGCTTCTCGCTTATGAATGAAGACTTTAGTGAACCTCTCCCACCTTCTAGGTAGTATTCCCTGTACTTTCTTTGGTCTATGGATCTGTTTACGTCTGCGAATGCTGAACCTATATCTGCAGCTGGAATATAAACTATTTTATTCTCCGTCTCTTCTTTTTTCTCTTCTGGATTGTCTGTTTGTCCTAGCATGTTCTTGCCTAAGAATATCGCCATTGCCGTGTTCTTTTCTGCCAGCTTCCATTGGCTTCTTCTTAGTGAAATCGAGCCCCTGTTCTTTTTTTGTCTATAAACGCTTCCAAAGTCTTCGCCATACGTGTTGTTGCACCATCTTAGTAGTGTTTGGTAGCTAACGTTGAAGAAGTCGCATATTTCTTCCTTCGTGCAGTGAAGTCCGCATAGGTTTTCGAATTGGTTTATGTCTATCTTTATCTGGGCTTGTTTTATTTGTCCGTGAGCCATTTTATCATTCCTCTCGTTCCCCTTCTGTTCCTTATGATAATTCTAACATAAAAAAAGAAAAAATACCATCATTGGTATTTCTTCCCCGAGTTTTAGAAACGTTGACCTTATAAGTGATTCTACCATAGGGTAATTACTACCCTTCTCCTTTATCTGGCCTATTCTCTTGGTGCTTGATAGCACCCTAGGAATAATAAGGTAGCAATTGGGGAATGTTAGGGGCTCCTAACCGTTTTTTTATCCATTTCCTTATTCTTCCTAGGCTACTAAAAAGCAGCCGTGCTGTTTACCTGTATCGCTATTGCGTGAGGTAATGAAGCGGTGGAATACTACCCCTGGGGTTTCTCCCTCCGCAAATTAATTATAACATGGATCTAAAAAAAAGAATAGGTTTTTTGCTATTCTTTTCTTCTTTTAGTTTGGTAATTTTTTGTTATGTATTTTTCTATACTTCGAATACCCATATAACTGCTTCATCATCTCTGGTGTCTTTGTATTCTTCGTCTAGCTTTTTCTTCCACTCTTTTGCGGCTTTTAGCGATTTTAGTCTTGGTGATGCTATTAGTTCTCCGTCTACTCTAATCTTTACTACGTATGTTCTCATCTTAGTCTTCCTCCTCTTCGTCTATGTATTCTTCTTCTATGTTGTAATCATTTATGCTACCGTATGTATACCCGTTATCGTTCTTTAGGTATATCTTTGCGTCTTCATCAAATTGTTCTAGGTATTCGATTAACTCTTTTACTGTCATTGTTCTGCCACATTGGTTTGGATTGTATCCATTTCTTGTTCCTTCTATAAATACTCTTGTCATCTTATATTCCTTCTTTCTAGGTTGGGGCTTATGCCCCTATTTCTATTTCTTCTAGTGTTGTGTCTGTAAATAATACAAGTTTTAAGTTTGCGTTGCTTGTTAGTGTTACTGTTAATCCATCTACTTGGATCTTCTTAATATTTTTTACTATTGCTTCTTCTTGGTTCTTTGTTTCTTTGTATTCAAATCCACAGTATTGTATAAATTCTTTTACTTCTTGTCTTTTTCCTTCATAAAATTTTAGTTTTGCTTTCATCTTATCTTTCCTTCTTTCTTTCTCTTCATGTCTCTTTCTTTATTTGTACTATAAGTATAACACATTTCTTAGTAAAAAGCAAGTAATTTACTAGTAAAATAATCAAAATAAAAAGAAGGTTATTTCTTCCTTCTTCCTGGTATTACCCATGCGTACTCTGCTTGTCTGTCTCGGCAGTCGTAGCTGTCTAATACTATTCCGCAAAGCGAACACGTTATGTGTCCTGGCATTGTTATAAGTAATGTTTTGTCTGGATTCTCTCCAGAAACCTCCCCCACTGTCTTTGGATCAAATAAAAGCCTGGGGTATCTTTCGTCTAGGTAGTCTATAATGAATTCTCGCTTATCCATCATCGTTCCTTTTTCCTGGGCTAGGTCACTTAGTTTGTCGTAGGTGTTGTCCCAGGTGTTGTTTTCCGCCAGGCTTATTGCTCTGACCGTGCAGTCGTCTTCGTATAATCCTAGTTTGTTGTTGTTATAAAATCGGTACATGCTACATCATGCTTCTTTGTAATGTTTCACGTAGTTGTTGTCTTTGTTGCTCGTTATCAGCTTCTTCGTGTAATACTCTTATAAAGTCTTCTAGGGCTTTTACCATGTAGTGGAATGACTTATCTGTTTCTTCTCCTGCCCCGTATCTTTCACGTGATTCCATGTATCTACCGTAGTTGTTTGCCATTCTGTCTATTTGTTCTTCTCCACGGTATTTCATGTCGTATCCTCTTCTTCCGTAGTTTCCGTATTCTCCGTAGTTGCCATATCCACTGTATCCCATTCTTCCGTATGAGTCATATCCTGGTCCTCTTCCTTCGTATCTTCCGTACATGTTCTCGTCCTCCTTTGCCATGTGTCTTATTTTTGTTAGTTTGTATAAATGTTCTAGGTTATTTTGGTTTATATCCGATTCTACTATTTCTTTTATCTTCTCTTCCGTCTTCTCGATTATTTTTTCTTCCATGTTTTTTCTCCTTCCTCTAGGATCTTTATTATTCTTTCGTTTTGTTTGATTATCTTCTCTAGGTATTCCCTGTCTTGCTTTTGTAATTCTTCCATCAAATCTCCGTTATTGCAGTCTTGAAATAAAATCTGTAAACTTAACGCCTGGAGCACTAGTGATAGGTTATCTACTCTATTCATTAATTGCCTATCTTTTCAATTGTGAAGTTTGCGTCTTTTACTGTTGGTATTTGTGTTGCTACTGCTGGTGTTACTCCGCCTATTGCAGCTAATGAACCGACAGCTATGGTTGTATTAACTCTAGGGCATACCTTTATTATTTTTGTAAATGCTACGTTTCTGTAAGTGTTAGCTGTTGTTACTTGCGTGTCTACTTCTGTTCCTTCTACGTCTGTTCCTGTTCCTGTTTTTAATGCTAGGGCTATTTGTCCTGTTGTTGCACTTGTTACGTTTGCATTGAAAGTAACTTTAAAAGTTCCACCACCAATAAGTACGAACTCGCTTCCTCCTGGTGTGTATTGTAAAAAGCCACAGCAGTTTGCATTTCTGCTTCTTACGTCTATCGTATCGAAGTTTATATTATCTGTGTTTGAAGTTAGCACTTCTGGTGTTATTTGTAATGCTTGTATCATCTTCATCTTCCTTCCATAATTGTAAAAATAACAATATTTTTGTTTTTTTTGTGATAAAATCACAATTTTGCATGTTTTTTTCTTTTTTTGTGCGTTTTTAATAAAAAAGACAGGGCTTGCCTGTCTCTGGTTAGCAAGTTCTCGGTATCGAGTCTGTAGTTATCTACTCATGCTATTAAACTACGTTATAATAACTTCCGCATCCGCAGCTGCCGTTTCTGTTGCACTCAAATATAGGCGTATTGCCATATACGGGTTGTGCTGGAATAGGGCAGGAGCGAAGTTCGCTTACTAGTTGGTTAGCTACTATAGCATTGTTTGCTCTTAAGTCAGCAGTTTGTGCTACTTGACTTGCTTGTAAATCCTTCATTAGGATCTCTCTTTGTAAGTCAGCTATCTTTTCGTTCTTTGCGTCTATCTTGTCGTTACATAATTGGTCTAGTATTCTTTGTGTGTTTGCTGTTTGGTTGATTAATACGTCTTTTAATCCGTCAGCTAATGCTGCACGGTCTGCACAGTTTTCTGATAGGATTGTTGAATTTAAATTCGCTATTCCTAATCTGTTCTCGCAGCAGCAGCTTGCTAGTTGGCTTCCTAGGTTGTTGAAACTTTGAAGTGTAGCAATTTGGTTATTGAAGTTTTGGTTCATGTCTGCTACTTGTCTACTGTTCGCTGCTACTTCTGCGTTTATCAATTCTGGATCTAGTCCATTGAACTTTATGTATTCTATTAATTTCTCGTATTTGCTTTCGCTATGCTTCTTATAACCGAAGAATAACTTTCCTATTTTATTCTTGGCATTTGGTGCTGTACTTGTAACGTAGCAGCTTGTAACCGTAATTATTATTGAAAATATTAAACCTATATAAACGTTTGTTAGTGCTATCATTCCTTTTATCGTAATAAAAAGAAGAATGTAATATAAAGTCGTTAGTGCATAGCATTTATTTAGTCCTACTGCGTGTATTGGTTCTTTGAACCTGCTTCTTGCGTATAAGTAAATTGGAACTTGCCCCACGCATATAAGTAATTCAATTAGTGAAAAGGGGAACAGGTTAAATAATAAAGCTATTATTCCTAGTGTTATTAATACCAAGTTCCCGTATGCCTGGTATGATAGTTTATCTAAATCTATCATGGTTTCTTTACCTCTCTCCTAGCATATTATCTTTTCTTTCCCCAGAATAGTTTACCTGGCCACCACATGTGTCGTTCCTCCTCTCTATTTAACTATAAGCACTAGTATGCTTATAATCGTATATCCCAGCACTAGGACAGTTGTTATGTACCTAATGTTGAAATCGTTTTTGTTCCACTTTTTATTCATTTCTTTATTGAACTTATAAATCTGTTCTTGAAATACTAATATAAACAAAAACTTTAAAACTGTAAATATGCCCGTGGTTAGAATAATTGAAAGTCCAGCTATTTGGTATAATGCTATCGCTGTTGCTCCTTCTATTATTATCTTAACCATCATCATGGCTATTAATGTTATTATGTCACTCATTTCTGTTTTGTCTTTGGTTAAGTAATTAATCAAAATTAAACTTATGTAAATAAATAAAATGTAAGTGTATAACTCGGTGCTTCTTAATAGGATATTTACTGCTGTTGCTATCGTGAAAGCTAATAAATAACCTATTGTGCTTTTCCCCTTTTTTGCTACCTTCATAAATAATGCGTAGTATAAAATTTCAAATATTAATACTGCTATTCCCATTTTTTATTTCCACCTGCTTTTTTATTGCGGATCTAGTATAATCCCCACTCTGCGAATTTTTCAAATCCACCAATGCATTTTATGTATTCTCTGGCTTCTTCTACTATTTCTTCGTATGGTTTTCCGTCTATTGTTTCATCTCCAATAGCACAGTTTAGTTCTACTACTTCTCCTGTTTCTTGAGCTTTCCTGAATGCGTAGATATTTACGCTTACGTCAGCTTTTGATAGGTCTTTTCCGTGTAAACCTCCGCCTGTTACGCTTTGTGCCATGTCGCTTCCTAGTTTTCTGTTTGTTGCTCCTGCGTCTACGTTTGGACCGCCAGTCCAGTCTCCTATTGGATTTACTATTACTTCTGGTCTTGCTCCTTCGAACATTTCTTTTAAGTGTTCGCTGTTTGCATTGCTTTGGCAGATTATTAGCTTATCATCTGTTAGTATGTACTTTCCGTCTTTTGGAATAATTCCATAAATTGTGCGTGCTATTTCACTTATTTCTTTTTCGTTTTCTGTTAATGGTACGCCTTTGAATATCCCGTTGTCTCCGCATCTAATTTTTCCGTCTTGGTTGTTTGCTAGGTGTTCGTCTTGTTTTACGATTCTATAATTTCCTGTTATGAATTCGTCTTCTGTAATTCTTTTTACGATTTCATGTATTTCTGCTTCTGTTATTTCTTCGCTGGTTTCTACTATTACGTTGCACTCTTCGTGTCCTAGTAATACTTCCACTGCTATTTTTGGATTTTCATTTAATCTGTACGCTAGGTCTACTATTGCTCCTGCGATTCTATCTGCCACTTTGTCAGGGATGTGCAGGATTTACTTTTTCTATCATAAATTCTTACCTTCCTTCTTCTATTTGTTTTTTGTTCATGGTGGTTTTCCCATCTTACTTTTGCTTATTTTTTTTCTTACGTTACCGTAGTTCATATTGTATTTATGTGTGCACCATTCAAGGTTATCAATTCTATTATTTGTTTTGTCTTCGTCTATATGATTTATTTCTTTTTTCCCTCTTGGTTTCTTCATAAATGCATTAGCTACTAATTTATGAATTAGTATCTTTTTTTGTTTATTGTTTTTCCATAAACAAGCCATCAAATAACCATTAGTTGCTACCATTGGTTTCATTATTATTTTATCATTTTTTAGTCTTCCATAATTTGAAATCCAGTATTTATTTTCGTATCCTGGAATTTCTGCCCATTGTTCTATCATGTCATTTTTCTTCCTTCTTTCTTTATTGGCTGTTTTCAGGCGATTACAGCCATTTTTTATCTTTTTAGGTATAATTCCCCTATTTTATTATTTTTGTGTCTCTTAGTTTATCTTTTTTGCTTTCTCGCCTGTGAATGTTTCCCAGCGGTTTATGATAACGTCTACGTATATTGGATCATATTCCATCGTGTAGCACTTTCTTCCTAATTGTTCGCATGTCATTAGTGTTGAACCTGAACCGCCGAATAAATCAAGCACCGATTCTCCCATCTTTGAAGAATTCTTTATCAATCTCGCCATTAGTTTTACTGGTTTCATTGTAGGGTGTAAATCATTAACGCTTGGCCTGTCTTCGTTTATTATCGTAGTACTTATCTTGTCGCTGTATATTTCTTCTAGTAAGGCTTGCATTTCTTCTTTCTTCATCTTTTTAATGTCTGGCTTCTTATCTTCTATTACTGTTGTTTGTTTTCTATCGTCTATAAAGTAATGGCCTGCTCCGTCTTTCCACCCGTATAAGCATGGTTCATGTTTCCATTGGTAGTCTTGTCTACTTAATACTAGCGAGCTCTTATTCCATATCAGTTCTTGTCGAACGATTAAATCGTTGTTATTTAGTGCTCGTTCGAAGTTTATGTGTTCTCTGCTTGCAAACCAGATATAAAATGCTCCGCCTTCTTTTAACGAGTTATTCATGCATTTGAATGCTTTAGTTAGAAAATCTAGGAATTGCTCGTTTCCCATGTTATCGTTTTCTATTGTCATTCCCTGGCTATTTGAAATGTTTACGTTGTATGGTGGATCTGTTACGACTAGGTCTGCTTTTGCTCCGTGCATTAGCTTCTCTACGTCTTCTTCGCTTGTCGAGTCTCCACACATAAGATAATGGTTTCCTAGTTGGTATATCTCTCCTGGTTTGCTTTTTGCTTCCTTTGGTGGTTCTGGTACTGCATCTTCTATTAGTTCCACTTCTGGTTCTTCTTCTATATCGAAGTCAAATCCTAGTTCACTCATGTCTAGGTCAATTATACCTTCTAATTCGTCAGCTAACTTTTCAAAATCCCAGGTAGCATATTCGCTTACCTTATTGTCTGCTAATCTAAAAGCTTTTATTTGCTCTTCTGTTAGGTCGTCAGCCATTATTGTTGGTACTTCTTCTAGACCTAGTCTTTTTGCTGATTCAAGACGAGTATGGCCGCAGATAACTGTACCATTTTTATCTATAATAATTGGATTTTTAAATCCAAATTTTTTTATGCTTTCCATTACGTATGGTATTGCTTCTTCATTATTTCTTGGATTGTTTTCATATGGATTAATTTCATCTATTCTTTTATATGTAATTTCTAGCTTTTTCATGTTTCTTCCTTCCTATTAAACTTATTCTTCTCATTTCTTCGCTGGTTCTTATTCCATCTATAAACATTTTTTTATTGTTATAAGAACGAGTACACCATTTTAAATTTGAAATAGTGTTATTTGTTTTATTATTATCTTCATGACTTATTTCTTTATAATTATTTGAGTTTGGTATAAAGCACATGGCTACTAATCTATGTATGTATATGTCTTTTCCGTATATTGTTGCTCGTAGATAACCATTACTATGTTTTCTGGCTTTTTGTTGCCTAATTCCTTTTTTATTAAAATAAACAGTATAAACTTTGCCGTCTTTTGTAACTATGTATTTGTTTTCTATTACGCATATGTCTTCTTTGAAATCAAATTCATTTATTAATTTTTGTGTATATTCTTCTGCGTTTTCAAACGTTTTTATTTTTTTAATTTTAGGTATTATCTCTTTTATTGTCTTGGTTATTATTTCCATGTCTTTTTCCTTCTAATAAATTAATCAGCGTCAAACTCGCACTTCCGCAAACTCACGCCTTTTGATAAGTTTTTCGAGTAAGTAAATAAAGAACAAAATTTTTTGTTATATGAATAATTTTCATCGATTTCGAAGTGCTTTTATGATTCTTATTCTTCTGTATCAATTACTTTTATTGTCCTGAATTTACCAGGTTCGTATGTTATCTTCCCTGCTTTTACAAGTCCTTCTACTCTAGCTTTAGCTGTTGCTGGGCTTGTTACTCCTAGCATGCTCCCTATCTCTCTTACTGTTGGAGGATATCCATGCTCTTTTATAAATTTATTTATTACTTTTAGTGTTTCTTTTTGTGTTTTTGGTTTCATCTTTTGCACCCCACTTTACTAATAAATTCAGTTTCATGTTTTCTAGTTTTATTTCTTGTTGTTTGGTGTCTGCAATTAAATTTACTATGTCTAGTATTATTATTCCTGTATTAATTCCTACTGCTATGCTGCTTATTCTTGTATTTTTTAACGTGAATAAATTAATAACTAGTATTATTAAATTTATTATGCTTACTATTATTGCGGCTTTACTTACCGCTGTTGCTGTATTTATTCTTCTATGTGTCTTTGCGAATTTATAAAGCATTTCTTTTGTGTGTCTTTCGCTTGTTAGTATTGGCTGTGAACCGTCTTCCATCCATCCTGGGTACTTCTTGTATAATTTCCATGTTCCTGGTGTTAGTTCTTCGTGTAAATTATACGATTCGAATAAGTGGTACTCTTCTGGATCTAGTAATTTTCTTATTTTATTCATTTCTGTTTTTTTCATGTTTCTTTACTCTTTTCTTGTATCATTTTATTTATTCTTTCTTCTGCAATGTCAAAGTATTTTTTATCTATTTCTATTCCTATAAATTCTCTGTTTGCATTTTGTTTTTTATTCATTTCTATAACAGCTGCTCCTGTTGTGCCTGAACCCATAAACGGATCTATTATCAAACAGTCTTTTGGTAATATTCCTATTATGTTTTTCATTACTTCTATCGGCATTTGACACGGGTGTTCTGTTTTTTCTTTGCTAATGTTTTTTACTTGATTTATGTTCCACCAGTCATATAATTTTGCTCCTTCGCACCCTCTCGCTATTCTTTCTCGTATACGTTTATCATTTAGATTCTTGTATGGCTGTCTTACTTTTCCCATGTCAGGTTTAATATCAAAAAATGCAATGTCTCTATGTTGCTTCCCTGTGTTTGAATTATAAACCCAGCTTATAACTTTTTTTGGAATTTTATTTATTTCGTGTGAAATTTTATATAAACTTTCTGGATAGTGAATTATTACGCTTGGCAGTTTTTCAAAAAATAATTTTATCATTTTGTAATATTCTTCTTCTTTTAATCTGTCGTTATAAACGTTGTATTTGTATCCAATATTAAAAGGTGGATCGCTTACTACTATAATGTTTTTATTTTGGTTTTCTTCAATTATTTTATTGAAAATTACTTCACTATTGTCGTTATATAATTTCATTGTAATTCTCCTAGTTCTTTTATTCCTACCATCCATTCTGGTGGTGTTGGTAGTTCTTCATTTATCGGTCTCCATATGTGTAAGCAGTATCTATGGTTGTTTACGTATTCACTTTTTCTTGGATGGTATTCTACGCATGCTTCTTCGTCTTCCCAGAATATTTCTTTTAATTTGCACATTTGCTCCCATGTAGGTAGTTTATTTGGTGTTGAAACGCTCAAGTGTTCCCAGCCACCTCCCCATGAAAATATAAAAGTTAGCCACTTTCTTGTTGTGCTGTCGAAGTATTCTCCTATAAATCCATAGTCGTCTCCGTTTAACACTTTTATGTTTGCTGTTGCTTTTATCTCTTCTGGTTTTCTCATTTTAGTTGTGCCCCTATCTTGTTTATTAATTCTGTTATTTTATCTACTGTTTCATCGTATCTTCCGTGGAATAGCTTTTCTGCTACGTATCCTGGTGCTTTTTCTCCCAGGTTGAAACCGAACGCCCCGATTCCTATTACGCTTACGAATAAATCGCCAGGTCTCATTCCCCTTTGATGGCAGCCTTCACTTATTACTTCTTTGTAAGTAAATAAAATATCATAGTGTGTCATTTCGTTGTCCGTCCACCCTATGAATACGCTTTTGCCTTCTTTTAGGTGGTTTGCTATTTCTCTGTATGTGTCTTCCCCATTTATAATCTCTGAGTAATTGTCTTTATTCATTTCTAGCTCCTTTATCATTTTTAATAATTTATGAATGAAGTGTCCTTTGGTTCTGTTTCTTACTCTAGTCCAGCAATTGAAGCAAGTTATTACTTCTTCTTCTGGATCTAAATAAAGCAGGCATTTGCACTTAGGGCACCTCTGTGAATTATTTTCTCTTTTATTACCCATGTTCCCTCTCTTGCTTTTTATAGTGCGTCTCTCTTGCTGTATTCTCTTCCTATTTGGTTTTCTATTAGTCTTAGTTGTAATTTTATTGAATTAATGGCTTCTAGGTTTGCTTGGTATACTGCTTGAGCTACGTCTCGCTTGTATCTCAAGTCTGCCACTTCTGGTATTCCGTAGCATGTCTTGTCTATCATTCCTATTGCCATTCCTTCATCTCTTAATTTTAAGCATTCAATTCGCAGCTTCACTTTGTAGTGTCGTTCTGCTTCTGCGTATTCTGTTCCTGATATTCTTAGTTGTTTTATGCTTTTCTCCAGGTCTTTTATCTTATCCTGGAGCTCATTTAATAAGTCCATGGCTTACCTCCTTAGAAGGGAAGTTCATCATTAGATAATTCTATCTCGTCTTGGCTTATCGACCTTACTGATTCTTCTTTTTCTTCTGCGTCAGCTCTTTTTGTGTTTAAGAATTCTATTCTATCGGTTACTACTGAATAGTAAGTCGTTCTATTGCGATTCTCGTCTTCTTTTACGTATGGTTTTAGTTTTCCTTCTATTCCTATTAGGTCTCCTTTGTGGACGTATTTGTGTAATAATATTGCTCTTTCTCCGTATGCTGTAATGTTTATGAAGTCTGTTATTTGTTCTCCATCTGCGTTCTTTCCGTCATTTACTGCTAATGAGAACATTACGCTGTCTTTTCCTGTTGCTGTGGATCTAAGCTCTAAGTCCTTTGTAGTTCTTCCTGTTAGTGTTATATGGTTCATTATTCTTCTTCCTCCTCTACTGAATAATTAAGCCAGAAAGCTGCTTCTGTTATTCTTTCTATTGCTATTTCTATTTCTCTTTTTTCTTCTTCGTTATGTTCATTTAGAAATGTTGTAGTATTTAGTAATGCGTCTATTATTCTTTTCATTTGGTCTTTACTTACCATTGCTGAACCTCCTATTTTTTTAGCTTCTTTTGGTGTTGTTTTAAAACTTCCACGTTGCTTTTGTAGTTTTCTTCGTTTAAAAAGTGCCATAGGTTATTAATCAATTCCATTTTATCTATGGTATCTATGCTTGCGTCTTCCAAGCTGTTTATAATTATTTCTTTTGCTTTTTGTAGGCTTTGTTTATTCATCTTCTATCTCCCCTAGTATCAAGTTGCACTGTGCCATTACTCTTTCATCGTCAGTATAAGTTTGTATTAACTGAACGTGTCTTTTTATTCTTTCTTTCTTGTCTGTGTTGTTTATAATGTCTATTATTTCGTTTATTTTATTCTGCGTTGCTATTAGGCCGTCTGTGTATGGTATTAACTTTTCTATTTCTTTCTTTTCTTTGTCCATGTTTCTTCTCTCTTTTCTATCTCGTCTTGGCATATACTAACGTCTCCATGGTTTATTGTACCTAGGACTATGTATCTATCATAGTCCTGGTGCTTTCTTATAATTGATGGTAGTTCTTCTTCCATATCCTTTATTGTCTTTGCTTTTAGTATTTGTGGTCCTACATGTCCTCCATCGTATTTAATGAAATAAACTCTTATGTTTTCGTATGTGTCGTTTTCCATACTGCCTCCCTGTTTTTTTATTCTTTGCTTTTTGGTGGTGTAATTAAAATGTAACCAGCTTTTCCTTTTTTCACTACTTCTTCGCAGTAGTTGTTGTATGCTTCTTCGTTTTCTTCTTTGAATTTCTTTTCATTGAATTTCATTTCAGTTGTATCTGGTTTTGCTTCCACTCTTGTTATGTGTGTTCCGTTTGGTGTAATCCACTTTTTTAGTCCTTCTTTTTCCATTGCTTCATATAATTGCTTTTTGACTTTATCTCTTTCAGCTTCTATGGCTTTGTATTCAGCTAGTCTGTTTTCTAGTACTGCTAATGCTTGCCATATTGTTTTTACGTCTTCTGGTAGTAGGTCTTCTTCTGTTAGTAGTGGATTCTCTTTTAGTCTTTCTACGTCTTTCTTGAACTTATCAATTGCTACTTCTATCTCTTCACATAGGTCTTTGTAATCGTCTATGTTTATTCCGTATGTTGTTAGTCTTTCTGGATCAAATTCTTCATTGAAATCTTCAGGTCTTTCGTATACCGCTAGTATGCCTTCTTTTACTTTGTAGTTCATCATGTAAAATAATAATTGAACTAAATAAATCTTATAATCGTCTACCTTCTCATGTATTTGTGAAGTTGTTTTTATTTCTAGTATTGTGTCTCCGTCGTATCCATCTACGTGGCATCTAATGTCTCCGTTTATTAGTTGGTCTTCTTTGAATTCTTCTCCTGGTCTTGGTTCATTTATGTAAGCTCTTATCTTCTCTTCCATAATGTTTCCGTATTCTGTGTATTCGTTTCCTTCGAATTCATTATCTTTTATTCCTGCTTTAAATAACAATAACTCGTATCTTGTAGTGAATGGGCTTATATCCATTATTGCTGGAATGTCTGAGCCTCCGTAGTAGGCTTGTCTGTTTTCTTTTACTGTTGCTTGCATTATTTAGCACCTCCTGTCAATTCCTCATAAACTTTATGGTATGTCGCTTCTGTTGTTTCTGGTGTTAAGTTATAAGTCTTTGCTATTTCTTCTATGTCCTTTTTTTCTTTCTTGCAGTAAAGTATAACCTTTTCTCTCCATGTTGTTTCTTTCTTTGTTTCTTTCTTGTATCCTGATTCTGGGCTTGCTTCTGCGTCTGGATCTGTTCCCGATGCTATTTTATAAGTTTTTATCAATGCATACTTATCAGCGTATGTCATCGCTTTTCCTGGAGCTTTGTCTGCTGAGTCTATTCCGTCTCCGTATGAAATTGTATCGATGTATTCTTCTGGTTTTTCCATGTTTATAAATCTGTATGTTGTCTTTATTCGCATGAATTGGCTTTTTTGTAGTCCGTATTGTGTTTCCTTTTCTACTATGTATTGGTCTACTATTTCTCTGTCTATTGGGAATGAATAAACCTTATGTTTTTCTTCTAGCGGTTTTATTGCTTTTAGTACGTCGTATTCTTGTACTGCTTTATAGCTTTTTCCTTTTCCCATGTCTACGTCTAGGTTTTTGGCTACTGTGCCGAGCTCACTAGTAATTGCTTCTAATTTTTCATAAATATTCATATTTACTACTCTCCTTTTCTAATTCTATAATAACATAAGTGTTCGGTTTTTTAAATACCTTTTTTGTATTTTTGGTCTTCTTTACACCAGTTTTGTCCATAGTGTTTTTTCATGTACCTGGTTATCTTTTCTTCTATTGCTTTTCGCTCTTCTTTTGTGCCGTTATCGAACTTGTAATGGCATTTGTTTATTGTCAGGTTCGTGCAAAGTGTCACGACGTTTGTTTCAATTCCTAGGCCTCCGTGGGCTCTGGATAGTATGTGTGCGTTTGGCATTACGTTTATTTGGTTTCCGCAAACGACGCAGCTGTGTTGGTCTCGTTCCCATACTACACGTTTTACTTTCATTGGTATGTCTGTTGCTTTTGCTCTTTTTGTCTTCATGTTATCCTCGTATGTCTTTTAATAATTTATCAATTTCAGCTATCTCTTCTGCTGTTGCTTCTTCTGGATCTATTTCTTCATCTATCCATGATGGTCTTATTTCTTCTTTTTCCCATCTAGCTTTCTTTTCTTCTTCTGTTAGTTCTCTGTATGGTAGCTCTCTCGTTGCTTCTATGATTCTAGCTATTGTCGGCATGAATTTATCATGTTCTATAATGTATTTGATTGCGTCCGCTATGTAGTATTCATCGTACTTGCTTAGTGCTTCTTCGTATATTTCGTATACGTCTTTGTCTAGTTCTCGGTTGAAATTTAAGCATAGCATTTTAAATAACTTTTTATTCATCCCAGAAATCATCTTCTTTCTTTTTTTCATTTCTTATGTCTGTCAGGTTCTTATAACCTTTTTCTTTCCACCTGACTAATATTGCATTTATGTAGTTCATGCTTTTTGCGTTATTAAGCACTGCTATGTCTATTGCTTCTTTTATAATTTCGTCTGTGTATGTTTCTTCCCAGCTTTCTATCATCTCGTATTCTTTTCGTGCTATGCTATGTATATTATTATTAAAATAATCAATTATATTAAAATTATCATTTATATTTATATTTTCATTACCATTTCCATTTCCATTTCCCATATGATTAGTCATATCATTAATCATATGATTAGTCATATCATTGTTTTTTATAATTTCTTCCTGGTCTTTTTTACTCAAATTGTACCATTCATCAAAGCACCACTTATCTTTGTATTTATCATGTAATTCCTTTTCAAGCTTTTGTGGTTTATTTTCACAATATGCGTATAATTCTATGCTTTTGTTTTTGTAATATTTTTGAACTTCTAATAATCTTCTTTCTGGATGATTACTACTTCCTATTTTTGTATAATTATTAATTTTATCTATCATTAAATAAATACATGTATTATCATTATCTACTTTGTTTCTATTTTTTCCTCTTGACTCACAGTATTTACTTCTCTTTTCTATTTCTTTTTCCATTCTTTGGTTGTAGTATAATCCTTCTTCGTCTTGAATGAATTTCTTTATAACTACTTCATCTGTTGTTATTTGTTCTATCTGCTCTTTTGTTAAATGCCCCACTGTGAACTGATAATTTAATAATCTTATGTATGCTCCGCATTGTTCGTTGTTCCAGAAAATTGTGGAACTTATAAAATCGCTAGGGTACCATAGTACTGCTGGATTCTTCATCTCTTTTACCTCTCTCTCTTTCTTGAAATAAAAAAACCACTTTTTTCGTGGTTGCTTTTCCTTCTGGGCTTTGATATAATTATCTCAGCGTTCAGGAAGCCACGATTCTTGAATGCTTTTTTTATCTCTTTATGCCATTATAAAACATCTAGTTTTAAAAATAAACTAAATGTTTCTATTTAAAATAATTTGACGTATGTAAGCAGCTAGTGTTAGTTGCTTTTCTTTTGCTTCCTTCTTTAGTTGGTTGTAGTAGTCTGCGTCAAGATTAACTGTTAATGTTTGGATCTTCTTCTCTTCCATGTTTCTCATCTCCTTCTATTATTTGATTTATAACGTCTTCGCATTCGGTTTTTATTTCGCCTGTAGTCCATTTTTTTAGTGACCTGGTATCAATGGCTAGCCCCATGCCTAATAAGCCACTGTAGTCTCTAAAATGCCCGTAATCCCATCCAATGAACCAGCTGTTGGTTATTACGCATTCTCCTGCGTATAAATACGATTCACTATAGGTTAGTCCTCCGTGGGCTAGTATGTCGTTTATGTCGTAGTAGCTTTCTTCGTAGTATCTATTTCCTTTTGAAATTTCTACGTAAGCTGTAGGGTGTGTTCCTAGGTTTACTATGTAATAATTAAACCCTTTGTATTTGCCTTTGTATAAAAGTTCTACTTTTCTTTCTTTTTGGTATTTAACTGGTTTCATGTTACTCATCTTCTTCCTCCTGTATGTTTACGTATTTTTCTTCTAGTTCTTCTGCCCAGTTACTTAATAAATAATTTATTTTTTCTATGAAATTAATAAATGTCAAATAGCCGTATCCCATTTGTCTTGGTGCTTCTGGTTTATCTATTGCTTCGTGTTGTAATGATTTTAACCTTTTTTTAACTTCTTTTATTTCTTTTAGCTCTGTTTCTATTTCTTCTTTAGTCCACATTATCTGCACCATTTAACCTATCTATTATTTCATTTATTTTATCTATTATTTTATAGTAGTTTTCTTGACACATTTGATAATCACTTAATTCTTTTATCTTATCTTTCTTTGGTATATCTTCAATTATTTCTATTTCATCAGTTAATTTATAATGAATATCATTTAATAAAGAATAAGTACAGCTAGGTTCATTATAATAATCTTGTGTATCTTCATCATAAGTCAGTATATAATCATTATAATATTTTATATTCTTTGGTACTTCTTCACCATTTGCTATTTTATTTAATAAATCAATTACTTTCATTATCTTCACTTCCTTCTGGATCTGCTTCATACCAATGCTCGCTGGTTTTTATAAATACTTGCATTAATTTATTAAGGTCGTAGTTGTGATTCCTTTTGCACTCTACTTTATAATTCCAGCTGTTAATCGTTAGCGGCACTTTTCTATTCCAGTATTTACCTGTGTCTTCGTTTAATTCTAACTCTTCCCCGTATTCTTCTTTTATTAAATTAATAAAGTCTTCTAAATAAATTGATTTAATCTTCATTTGTTTCTCCTCCTAGCATTGAAACTTTATCAGCTATTACTTCTATGCTTTCTGCTTTTCTTAATCTTCCACGTATTCCTGTTAGTATTCCTGGTTTAATGAATTCAGTTATTCTGCTTCCCATGTATCCTGGAATAAACACTTCGAAGTCTTCGGTTTCGTATTCTCCGTTTTCATTCTTCCATGGCTTTTTAACTCGTAATGTTATTATCACTTCTTTTTCTGTTGTTGCTGGTTCTCCTACCAGTCTTCCTATCATATAAACTTGGTTATGCATTTCTATTCCTCTTTCCTTTTTATCTATCAAAAAATAAGCCGTCAAACTCGCACGTCAAACCCACGGCTTACAAAGATAAGATAACTAATAATTTTTTTGTTTTTTTCGGTTTTTATCATGTGACTTATGGTCGTGCTTTTAAAAGTCTTATTTTTCTAGTTCTATGCAGTAGCTGTATGAATGCTTTTCTTGGCATTTTTTCATTGCTTCTTCTGTCATGTTGTTATTAATAATTGCTAATGTAATTATAATTGCTATCCCTGTAGCAATTGCTAGGATTCGTTTAGCCATTTATAATGTCGCCTCCCATCTTTTGTATAAATACTAGCGAGTATCTTTCTATCTCTTCTGGTGTAAGTTCTCTGGTGTAGTATACCATGCTCCAGTATCCTGTTGTTGCTTTGTCTGTGTCTGCGTAGTAATAAAAGTCTTTTGGCTGTGCTCCTGGGCTGCAGCCTCTTAATCTCATACCGTATTGGTATAATTCTGTAATCTCTTCTGCCTTCATTTTACTTCCTCTTTTCTTGTCTTTATAATAACTCTTTTACTAGCAATTTGCAAGTAAAAAAGACCATTTTACGGTCTCTTTACTATAATTCTTCACGGGGTTGAGATACGGGGGAGGATTTCACCTCTTTTCTTTATTTTTTTCCGTGAAGTAATTACCTATAATTTTATTGTTTTAGCTTTCGCTATGCACGCTGGACCGAATTTGCCATCTACTTCTAGGTTGTATGCCTTTTGGTATTTCTTTACGGCTGTTCTGGTTGCTGGTCCGTAGTGCCCGTCTAGTTTTAGTGTTTCTCCTAGACACCAATTAAGGAAATCTTGGAGTCTTTTTACTTGGCTACCCTTCATTCCGTATTTTAATGCTTTAGTTGGTAGTTCTCCGTAGTATGCAGTTTCAAAGTTTGTTTCAGGGTATATGCAGCCTTGGTATTTATAACCTGTTTTGTATATGTATTCCCCTTTGCTGTTTCTTTTTACTTTTCTTGTATCCATTCTGGATTTAGTAAATCTCCAGCCACTTTCTGATCCGAGCACTGTTCCATCTTTTGCTATTCCTTCTGTGAATATTACGTGTCCTGCTCCGTCTTTTCCTACGCCTACTTTACCTTTACTAAATACTAGGATGGCTCCTAGTCTTGTTGTGTATCCTTCTGGATAGGTTTTATTGTTTTCTATCCATGTTTCTGCGTTGCTAGTTGGCAGCTTGCAGCCGTCTAGTAGTTGGCTTTCCATGTATCTTCCGTAGCACCACCCTGTGCAGTTTGGTAATACGTCACTTGCTCCATGGTTTAATCCATTAGCTGTGTTTCCTCTTATGCATTTATTATATCCTTTGCTTGGTCTCAAGTAGTACGGGTTGTCTCTACTTGGATCTGTTACTCTTTTTACGAATTTCATTATTTTTCTCTCCTTTTAACTTTAAACGTCCATTTATAATCGTCTGATGTTTCTATATAAAATGTGTTGTTAAATGGATCATACTTTACTCTTGTTATTTGTGGCGATTCGCTACAAATCTTCAGGTATTCTTCTGCGTCTAGTAAGTAGTTTCTTAATTTTAGCAGCTGGTCTATTTCCCATGAATACATTAGTTGTTTTTCTTCTTTTGGTAGTTCTTGCTGAATACTTTGACTAATTCTGCGATTAGTGTATTTAGTGCTGCTAGTGTAAGTGCTACTTCTGTTGCGTATGGTATGTGCCATATCTTCATTATTGCTATTACAAATGTTGTTATAATTGGTAATGTCAAAGCTATAAATTTTAGTATATCATACGTTTTATTTGATACTGTCATTTCTTTACCCTCCTAGTCCTATTCCAATTTTTAAAAACGAGAACACGATTCCAATTAATGCCACTATAACTGCTCCTACTATTGCACGGGAGATCCATTTCAGTCTGTCTTGGATTTCTATTATTTCTTTCTCATTTGCTACTGTTTTTGAATGTGCCTCTTCTGCTGTCTTTCTTATTTCTTTGTAGTCGTCTAGTTTTGACTCTATAACAGCCAGTCTTGTTAGGACTTCTGTTTCGAAGTTTTTATTCTCCATTAGTTCCTCCTATTAATCAGTTGTTTTTGTGTATTCTACTATAACTTTTGCTGTAAATGTACCAGCACTTCCTGTTGATTTCAAACAAATATTTTTGTCAGTTCCTCTATACCAGCAGTATGTTTGATAGTTTGTTCCTGATAAACTCAAAGAATTAATTACTGATTTATTTACTGTTCCATCGTGAAACAAACCATTTATATTTATAACATCTTCGGCATCACTATCTAATAATTTGCTTAGTGTAAATTCACTTGTTTGAGTAGTTGAAAATTCTAGCACCTTTTGATAGACAGGTTTTCCATTTATCCATGTTTTATTTGTCTTTACTTCTGTTGTCGAATAACTTAATTTTTTATTTATAAAATCGCAGCTGTATGTGTCTTCTGTGCTGTCGCTTTGTGTGTTTACTACGCTTGCCATTGTTGGTGTAGTATTTAATGCTTTTATTATGTAGTTAACTGTTAGGTATGGTTGTAGGTTTCCACTGTTTCCTGTTCCTGCTTCATTAGTCCATGGATTAGTAGTATATTGATAAAATTGTCCACCTAGTGGAAGTTGTGCACTTCCTTCTCCTGTTCCACCATGAATGAAGTGTCCGTCTCCACCCTGTACTCTATGGCTATGTTTTTGCATTTCTTTTGAACCACCAGTTTTACCTAGTGCGTTGAATTCTGTTTCACTGCTGTTATAACCTACTGCTACTTTTCCTTTGAAGTTAGGAACGTTGAACGTTGTACTTCCATCTCCTGTTCCGTATGCTGTTCCTATCTTTGTATAAAGGTCTGCGTATGTTTCTCTGCTTATTGCAGTTCCATCGCAAATTAACCAGCCATTAGGTATTGTTGAACCTGCGAATTGAATTATTGCACCGATAGGCATGCTATCTAATGCTTTTATGTTTAATTCTTGCCATTCGTCATTATATTTGTACTTTGCTTGATTTGTTTCTTCTTCTGGATTAATCCATAGGATTTCTTCTTCTGTTGGTTCTTCTTCGCTTATAGCAATTTGTCCACCTGCTCCACCTCCAACGCTTACTAAGTCTTGGCCGTCATAGGTATAAACGTTTTGTGTTGCAAATACGATATAAAATGAACCCTCTTCTGGATCTTCTCCAATAGTGCCCCAGGTGTTATGTCCTGTTGCTGTATAAATCTTTCCAGTTGTTTCATCGTAGTATTTGTCTCCTGCTTCACACTCAGCTGGTGCTGTGTCTGTTACGGCTAGTAGGGGTATTCCGTATGCTCCTTCTATTCCGTCTTCTATATGATTCATGTTTTGTGCGTTTAGTTCTGTTTCATTATTTACCCAGTTTGTTTTTATGTATGCCATTTTTTATCATCTCCTTTAATTTGTAGCTGTTATGTCTTTTCTATTTCCGTCTGCGTCTTTTAATGTTATTACGCCTGGACCTATTATTGTTTCTGCTCCTGTTGAGCTTACTATTCTTATTTCGTCATTACTAATTTCGTATCCGACAAAGTTATCATAGGACATTCCAGATTCTTCAATGTGACCGCCCATTATGTAATCTGCTTTAATACACGCAAATTCTCCACCGCCTAATCCTAGGCTTACTACTTTATCTCCTTCTGCGTTTACTATTTTTATGCAGTCTTTTAAATCCTCAGAGTTTATTTCAAATTCTCCAGTGAAGTTTCTGGTGTTTTGTGCTGTTCCATTTATTATGTTTAGAATTGCTACTCTATCTATTGCGTCTACGCTCTGGTCGTCATTGTAATCTAAGACGTACCTATTTGCTGGCATGTTATTATAATTAACCCATTTTAAATCATAGTTAAGTGCTAGCGTGTCGTCTACCATGTCATAGTTATACTTTCCTGCTAGTTGTTTCTTGAAACTTTTACTGTCTGTCATGAAGCCTCCAATGTCTCCAGCTGTTGCTGTTATTTTACCGTCTTCGTCAAGTTTGAAATAGTCACTGTCTATCGTTACTGTGTTTCCTGTTAGTTCTATTATTCCCTGTCCTTCTTGAACTGCTACGTTTAGTTTTGCTATGATTTCGTTTTCGTCTACTTTCTCGTTTACTTGTAGTAGTATTTGGTCTGCTGTTTGTTCTATCTTACTATCTACCTCGTAGCTCGTTGCGAATAAGTCGGTATAATCATTTTTAATCATAGCCTTTACGTTTATGTAGGCTGTTGGATATGATTCCATAAAAATGTTATAATTGCCGCCTTCTATTATTATGTCTTGGTATTCTAGCTCTTCTGTAACGTATGGATCTAGTATTGACTTGTTTCCCTGTGCGTCTACTGCTACCCTGTGTATTACTTCTACTTTTTCGTCTTTTCCGTTGAATATGAATTCATCGTATATGTTCTCGTCATAGAAGTATAAATTATCAGGTAGTTTGTAGTATACGTCTGTGTTTCCGTCAAATGTTACGCCTCTTGAAAGTGCAGTTAATCCGTTTCTAACTTTTAAAAGTGGAGACGCAAATAAACCGATTATGTCTTCTGTTGTTGGATGAATTATTAGGCTTACCAGTTTTGTGTTTGCTAGGTTCTCTAGGAATATGCTTCCTGTTCCATGTCCCTCTGTTGTTATTGTTGGTATGTCTTGTACCTGGCTTGCGATTCCGTCTATGTCCTGTGTTATTGTAGTTTGTTTTTCGCTTCTGTCTCCTATTTGGTTTACTACACTTGTTATTACTTGGTTTTGTTTATCTACGATTATGTACGTTTGGTTTATCCTTCTGTCTGTCTTATCTGCCTTTGTATAATCTGTTACGGCTTCTCCTGGTCTTGGTGTGTTTATAATTTCTTCTAGTCCCTGTGTGACGTTTATTTCGTCATTAAACATTACGCATGGATAATCTGTTCCTTTTATTGTTGCTGTGTACCTGTCGCATAGTTCGTAGTAGCACACCCCTGTCATTTGCCATTCGTTTAGTGCAAATTGTAGGCCGTCTAGTTTTTCTAGTATGCCTGGTAGGTATGTGCTTCTGTCATTGAAGTTCATTATTTGGTTTTCTGATATTTTTACTTCACATAGTCCGTTTTCTTCTATTGACTCTTCGTCTCGTAGGTATATGCTGTCTGCTCCTCCTGCTCTTGTAAGAACTATTGAATTTATCGGACCGTATACGCCTTCTACTGTTACGTCTGTGTCTTTGAAGAATTCTTCATCTATTGTGTCGTTAGTATCAGTTATGTATCTTACTTCTAGCTTGTCGTCTTCATCAAAGCATATAGTACTTGCTGTTGCCTGTGCTATCTCGTCTAATACGTCCCTGAATGTGTAACCTAGGTCGTTTCCGTCGCTGTCTAGGTATAATTCATTCTGGATCTCCTTACTTTGATTTGCGAACGTGCTATTTTTAAAAGTCCAGCCTAGGTGTGTGCATATGGCTTTTAAATAATTTTTTATTGTTATTGGGTATTCTATGTTCATTGTTTCGTATGGTACCATTGCGTCTATCATTTTATCGTAGCATGTAATCTTATAACTGTTTAGGTCTTCTTGCTTTTCTACTTTTTGTACTGTGTAGTTTCCATATGATAAGTATTCGAAGTCGTTATTA
>Ga0326513_10000659_pt1 | contig 29351 bp, 28 predicted proteins | sample 2_2465_0518_D_FD_203654 | JGI IMG/M metagenome (GOLD analysis project Ga0326513, IMG submission 203654) | Bovine rumen microbial communities from UC Davis, California, United States - 2_2465_0518 | ecosystem: Host-associated > Mammals > Digestive system > Stomach > Rumen | place: USA...
TAATCTGATGCCATCCGAAGCTCTGCGATTCCCATCCGGCTTGCGACGACCTGTTTATTATATCACATTTTGATTCGTTTGTCAAGTCTTTTTTCAAACTTTTTTGAAAATTTTCTTGGTATTTTTTGCTTTCAGACTTTCGTCCGACAGCTTTATTATTATAGCATGTTTTTCCGGTTTTGTCAAGCAGAAAAAAGCCAAAGTTAAACATCGTATTTTATGCATTCTGCCAAATTTATAATTTTTCTAAATCATCTAAAATAGGTTTTATTTTTCTTCCTGACAGTGTTTTATTAAAAATCTCATTCAGTTTTTTTCTGTCCTTCCTATTTAAGTACAATGTTTCTAAATATGGTTCAATATCATTTAGTTCCTGTGAAGTTAATCCATATTTTTTTAGTAATAGACGGATAATTTCTTTTTCTCATTTTATGGTTTGCTGAAATTCCGCTTTTTGCTTTTCAAATTCTTGTACTAATTTTTGAAACTGTTTTTTCTCTGTCTCAAACTCTGCCTTTTCTTTTTTCAATTCCTTTTTCTCTGCCTCCAATTTTACTCTTTCCATTTTCAATCTTTCAGAATCCGTTAAATTATTTTCTTTGATGTTAGAGCATATTTCAATTTTATAACCTTTTTTTGCAACATTTTTACTTTCTCCTCATATCCTTTATCATGGGATATGATGCAATATTGTTCTTTTAAGCCTGCTTCAGATTTTTGTTGTATCAATTCATACAATTCCTTTAAAAGTTCCAAATCCAGTGCATCTTTGCCCGTTTCCTGAACTTTTCGATATAAAAATTGTGCTTTTGACATTAAAATCCGCCGATGAAGTCCTAATGTCATTCGATTATGAGCTTCACTGTAATAAAAATAGACCACATCTTCTTCATTCAACAGAGATAAGCCATCAAAGCCGGAAACGTCAGTATTTTCATGGTCAATGAAATAGTATCTCACAGTTCTGTTTATCCTTTCATAAAAAATAAAAGTCCTGAAAACATCAGGACTTCATCGGCTACACCGGAGATATTTCTCCAGTACATGTGGAGCGGATTACGAGGCTCGAACTCGCTACCTCCACCTTGGCAAGGTGGCGCTCTACCAGATGAGCTAAATCCGCAAGTGGTGCTTCCGGTCGGAATCGAACCAACGACACGGGGATTTTCAGTCCCCTGCTCTACCGACTGAGCTACAGAAGCACATACGACCTGGATGAGACTCGAACTCACGACCTCCGCCGTGACAGGGCGGCGTTCTAACCAACTGAACTACCAGGCCAATTTTAAGTGGGAGCTACAGGGCTCGAACCTGTGACCCTCTGCTTGTAAGGCAGATGCTCTCCCAGCTGAGCTAAGCTCCCACCGTTCGCCATCGCAGTTTTATTTAAGATTTTTTATCTTTCATCCTTGCGACTATTACAGTATATCATACTTTTCTGGTTTTGTCAACAGTTTTTTTCAAAAAAATTTGAGTTTGTTAAAAATATATATTTTTTCGAATTATATATTGTTTGATATTGGCAATTTTATCTAATTCAGACCATTGATGCCATATTTAGTGAATAAATAGAAAATATCTGTATATAAAGCATGATGTTCCGGTTTTTGCAAAGCAGGATCATCAGAAATAAAATACTGAACGGCCTCCTGTACTTCATGAAACATTTTAGTATCTGTGAGTTTAGCGAGTTTAAGCGGCGGCAGACCATGCTGCATACTGCCAAAGAAATCCCCAGGGCCTCTGAGCTGTAAATCAGCCTCAGCGATCTGGAAGCCGTCTGTTGTACTGCAAAGGCGTTTAAGACGTTCCCGTGCCTCTTCAGTGGCATGTTCTGTAATTAAAATGCAATAGCTCTGGAGAGAGCTTCTTCCGACACGGCCTCTGAGCTGATGTAGCTGAGACAAACCGAAACGTTCTGCATCCTCGATCATCATAACAGTAGCATTAGGGACATCTACGCCGACTTCAACGACAGTTGTACAGATCAGCACATCAATTTCATGATTATGAAATTTTTTCATAGTTTCTTCTTTTGTCTGAGCACTCATTTGACCATGAAGAATATCGACATTCCAGTCTTGAAGCATAGTTTTTTTGATTTGTTCTGCATAGGCAGTAACGGCTTTTAATTCAAGATCAGATGCATCATTTTCAGCAATTGCAGGGCAGACAATATAAGCCTGCCGCCCCTGAGTGAGTTCTTTAATTATAAAATTGACAGCTCTCTGACGGAGTTTTCCGGTAACAGCGAATGTCTGGACAGGCAGACGACCGTTAGGCATAATATCCAGAACAGAGAGTTCCAGATCGCCGTAGACCATAAGAGCAAGAGTTCTTGGAATAGGAGTAGCAGACATAACGAGTTTATGCGGAGCACTGCCTTTTTCGGCAAGAGCATTTCTCTGAGCGACTCCGAAGCGATGCTGTTCATCAGTAATAACAAGGCCTAATTTATGATATGCAACAGCTTTCTGAAAAACGGCATGAGTACCGACAATGACTTGTACAGAGCCGTCTGCAATCTGAGCGCAGACATCTTTTTTCTGTTTGTAAGTAAGTGAGCCTGTCAGGAGGCCGACACGGATATTCAGGCCTTTCAGGAAGTCTGTAAGGGTTTTATAATGCTGTTCGGCTAAGATTTCAGTAGGAGCCATCAGGACGCTCTGACAGCCGTTGCGGGCACAGAAATAACATGCGGCGGCGGCGACAGCAGTTTTACCGCTTCCGACATCACCTTGCAAGAGACGATTCATAGGAGATTCTCCTGACATATCAGAAAAGATTTCCTGCACGGCTTTTTTCTGTGCGGAAGTCAGATCGAACGGCAGACTATCCAGAAACGGCTGAACAGAAATCATCTGCATTGGATATTCTGTTTTTTTCTTTGCTTTATACTTGAGCAAATATAATCCAAGCTGAAGTCTGAGCAATTCTTCAAAAGCAATGCGATGTTTAGCCTCTTCGATCTGTTCGAGAGTTTCCGGCTGATGGATAACATGTAACGCTTTCGGGAGTGTCATAAGCTGAAATCTGTCACGAATTGTTTCAGGAAGCGTTTCAAAAGGCAGTTCATCGAGAATTTGCAGACATTCTTTGATATTGGTTCTGATCATAGGGCTGGTAAGTCCGGCGGTCTGGGGATAGACGGCCTCGATAGGATTTTCCATATCTTTGAGCAGCTGAGGATTTTGAATATTCAGTCTGTTTTCGTTATGATTCATGACAATTTTTCCGTACATGACATAACTTGTGCCGATTTGGAGGGAATCAAAAGTAAAACGCTGATTAAAAATCACAATGCCGACTTCTGTATGATTTTCATCGACAGCATCGGCGCGGAAGATCTGCATTCCTCTGCTGCTGTAAACAGGATTTTTTTTAGCTGTGACGGTAAGTTTGACAACATTCTGCATATCTGTAACAGCATCAGCGGCAAAAACAGGTTCGCGATAATCTTTATAATTTCTTGGGAGATAATATAATAAATCATAAGGAGTCAGCACACCGATTTTCTGATAAATCTTGAATTTGGTTTTGCTGACGCTTTTCAGATTATCTATTGACAGAAATAATTTTTCCATATGCTGCTCCTTTTATTGATTATTAATTATTAATTTTACTCAGCGGCGATGATATAATAATACACAGGCTGACCGCCGCTGACAAGCATAATTTCAATTTTATCGCCGAATTTTTCCTGTATTTTTTCATAAAGCTGTTCGGCGGTTGCCTCATCAACATTTTCGCCGTAAGTGATAGTAATAAATCCGACATCGCCGTGAATCATCTTTTTTGTCAGCTTATAGGCGGCATGATTGAGATCTTTATCTGTGAAAGCAAGTTTGCCGTTATCAAGAGCGAGAACTTCGCCTTGTTTGATCTTATGGCCTTCGAGTTCAGAATCACGGGCGGCAAAAGTAATCTGACCGGTCTCGACTCTTTCAAAGGCTTTTGTCATAGCGATTCTGTTTTCATCAATATCGAGAGAATCATCAAAAGCCATCATAGCAGAGAGTCCCTGCGGAATCGTTCTTGTCTGAAGTACGCAGACATTACGGTCAGCGAGACTGACAGCCTGTTCAGCGGCCATGATAATATTTTTATTATTCGGCAGAACAAAGACATTCTTAGCCGGAGTGGCATGAATTGCACGGAGAATATCTTCTGTAGACGGATTCATAGTCTGACCGCCTCTGACAACGCAGTCTGCACCGAGGTCTTTGAACATATTTTCAATTCCCTCACCGGCGGCGACAGCGACAAAGCCGAATTGTTTTTCCGGTTCTGCCCTGACATAAGTTTCATCCTGAGCGGCATTATGCGCCTCACGGACACGACCGGCATGCTGGATTCTCATATTTTCGATCTTAGGCTTTGGCTCGTTGATGAACTGACCGAATTCCAGAGCTTTCTGGAGCGCATTTCCGGGGTTGTCTGTATGCACATGGACTTTGATAATTTCATCATCATCGACAACAACAACGCAATCGCCGATTGTTTCAAGATAGGCTCTGAGCTTGAACGGATCGGGACAGTCTTTTCTTTTTTCAAGAATAAATTCCGTACAGTAAGTGAATTTAATTTCTTCTTCGAGATCGACTCTGCCGATAGCGATAGTTTCCGGTTTTCTCTGGATTTCCTGAACGGGTTCGGCAGGCTGTTCGCCATGGAACACGAAGAGCATGGCTTCCCAGATAGTTAGCAATCCCTTACCGCCTGCATCTACGACTCCGGCTTTTTTGAGAATCGGAAGCTGTTCGGGAGTATTATCCAGAGCTTCAGAAGCGGCCTGACAGATTTCCTCCCAGACGGCAACAGGATCATCATTTTCTCTTGCAGTCAGCTGAGCTTTTTCTGCTCCCATTCTGGCGACAGTCAGGATTGTACCTTCTGTAGGTTTCATAACGGATTTATATGCGGCCTGCACACCCATCTCGACAGCATTAGCAATATCTTTGCCGGTTGCTTCCTCGACATCAGCGAGACCTTTAGCGAAGCCTCTGAACAGCAGAGAGAGAATGACACCGGAATTGCCTCTTGCACCTCTGAGCATAGCAGAAGCAGCTTTTTCGGCGACTTCGCTGATCAGAGCATCATCCGGAAGAACGCTGAGTGCTCTGCGGGCAGAAGTCATAGTCATAGACATATTAGTTCCTGTATCTCCGTCAGGAACAGGATAGACATTTAATTCATCAATTTTTTTTCTGTTCTGTTCGATTGTGACAGCCGCACTGCAAAGTGCGTCTTTCAAAAGTTTACCGTTCATAAATCTTACTCCTTCCGGTCAGGGTTCTACGATTTCGTCCACATAGACACGCACATGTGCAACGGGAATTCTGACCGCATCTTCGATAACAAATTCCACTTTATGCATCAGGGCACGGACAACGACAGGAATATTCATTCCATAGATCACACGGACATGAATATCAATCACCAGCTTGTCATTTTTTGCTGCAATTACAATAGGGCTGTTTCTTCTGTCAAGCAGTCTGTCGGCAGCGGTCACCTGTGCAAAACCGGCAATTCCGAAGCACTGAAGAACTGTCTGTTCTGTCAGCTGCCGGAGATAATGATCTGAAAATGTAATCCTGCCGATATGATTTTCCATATATAGCATATCAATTCCGCCTTTCATGGTCTGATAATCATCAATAATTTTATTATAGCATATCTCTGTAGAAAATACAAGTATTATTTTAAAAAAAGCCTTTTCTGCCGGACGTGGGCAGAAAAGGCATCCTGCATGTATGCTGTTTTATTTCATATCATTGAAAAAATCTTTCAGTTTATCTTTGAAACTTTTTTTCTTAGGATAATTTTTATCTTCAAGAGAATTTTCAAAATCTTTCAGCAGTTCTTTCTGTTTTGAAGTAAGATTTTTGGGGACTTCGACTTTCAGATTGACATACTGGTCTCCTCTGCCGTCTTTTTGAAGTCTCTGGATTCCCTTGCCTTTCAGACGCTGTTTAGTGCCGGACTGTGTTCCTTCGGGAATAGAGAGCCGGACATTGCCGTCAATTGTCGGCACTTCGATGCTGTCACCAAGCACAGCCTGAGCGAAAGTAATCATGACATCACACTCGACATCAAATCCATTTCTTCTGAAAATCGGATGCGGGCGGACATTGATTTCGACATTCAGATTACCGGCAGGGCCGCCGTTGATACCGCAGTCACCTTCACCGGAAACGCGGAGAGTCTGCCCGTTGTCAATACCGGCCGGAATATCCAGAGAAATATGTTTCTGTACCCGCACACGTCCCATGCCTTTGCATTTAGAGCAGGGATTTTTAATAATTGTTCCCTTACCGCCGCATGTAGGGCAGGGATTTGTTGTTGACATTGTACCGAGGAACGTCTGCTGCGTGACTCTGACTGTACCAGTTCCATGACAATTGGGGCATGTTTCCGGCTTTGAGCCGTTCTCTGCACCGGAACCGCTGCAGGCAGTACATTTTTCCTGATGTGCAATTGAAATCTCCTGTGAAGTTCCTTTGCAGGCATCCATGAAGCTGATATTGATACTTGAAACAATATCTCTGCCGCGTCTAGGGGCATTGGCCGAACTGCCGCCGCTGCGGAACGAACCGCCGCCGCCGCCGAAGATACCGCCGAACACGCTTTCAAAAATATCGCTCATATCGCCGCCATAGCTTCCGGTAAAGCCTCCGAAGCCATCCATACCGCCCATACCGCCCATGCCGCCGCCTTCTAGACCGCCATGACCAAACTGATCATATCTCTGACGTTTTTCGGAGTCGGACAGCACAGCATAAGCCTCGTTGATTTCTTTCATTTTTTCTTCGCAGTCTGTTCTGTCCGGATGCAGGTCGGGAGAATACTCTCTTGCCATTTTTCGGTAAGCCTTTTTAATTTCGGCCTCGCTTGCCCCTTTCTGGATTCCCAGAACTTCATAATAATCACGTTTTTCAGCCATACTTATCCGCCGCCGGATGCGGCACTCCTTTCAAACAAAGAATTCACAACCCATTCAAGGGCAGAGAAAACTTCTGCCCTCAATGGTGAAAAATATTTTAAAAAATCAGGTTTCTGTAAAATCGGCATCAATTACATCTTCATCACTGCCGGAGGGCTGCTGTTCATTGAAATTCTGTGCACCGCCCATATTCGGATCAAAACCGGCTGCACCTGCACCGGCATTCGGCTGCTGATAGATTTTAGAACCAGCTTCCATGAGAACTTTCTGGAGTTCGTCCATTTTAGCTTTCATAGCAGCAGTATCATTAGCATCGATTGCAGACTGTAATTCAGCAGATTTTGCGCGCACTGCACTCTGATCATCAGCAGACATTTTATCGCCGAGTTCTTTCAGTGTACCTTCTGTCTGGAGAATCATATTTTCTGCGCTGTTTTTAGTATCGACTTCATCGCGGCGTTTCTTGTCTTCTTCGGCATACTGTTCGGCTTCTTTCACGGCTCTTTCGATGTCATCTTTGGACATGTTAGTAGAAGCAGTAATAGAAATATTCTGTTCTTTTCCTGTACCCTGATCTTTAGCAGTTACGTGTACGATGCCGTTAGAGTCAATATCAAAAGTAACTTCAATTCTCGGAACGCCTCTCATAGCCGGAGCGATGCCATCCAGTCTGAAAGTACCAAGCTGCTTATTATCTCTTGCAAACTGACGTTCACCCTGAAGAACGTTAATATCCACAGCAGGCTGATTATCAGCATAAGTGGAGAAGACTTCAGATTTCTTAGTCGGAATTGTAGTATTTCTGGGAATCATGACAGTGCAGACACCGCCGGCAGTTTCGATGCCAAGAGACAGCGGAGTAACATCGAGCAAAAGCAGACCTTCTTTGACTTCGCCGCCGAGCACACCGCCCTGTAAAGCAGCACCGAGAGCAACGCATTCATCCGGATTGATACCCTTGAAAGGTTCTTTGCCGATGAGTTTCTTAACAGCTTCCTGAACAGCCGGAATTCTGGAAGAACCGCCGACCATGAGGACTTTATCCAGTTCAGAAGTACTCAGTTTGCTGTCAGCGAGAGCCTGACGAACCGGTTCCATAGTAGCCTGCACCAGATCAGAAGTCAGTTCATTGAATTTGGCCTGAGTCAGTGTCAGATTCAGATGCTTCGGACCAGTTGCATCAGCAGTAATAAACGGCAGATTGATATTAGTCGTAGGAGTAGCAGAGAGTTCGATCTTAGCAGCTTCGGCAGCGTCTTTCAGTCTCTGCATAACCATTTTATCCTGAGAGAGATCAATTGCCTGTTCTTTCTTGAATTCAGCAACCATCCAGTCAATAATTCTCTGGTCGAAGTCATCGCCGCCGAGGTGGTTATTGCCGGCAGTAGCGAGAACCTGCTGAACATCGTCACCCATTTCGATAATAGATACATCGAACGTACCGCCGCCGAGGTCATAGACCATAACTTTCTGATCTTCTTCTTTATCGATACCATAAGAGAGAGCCGCAGCAGTCGGTTCATTGATAATTCTCTTGACAACCAGACCAGCAATCTGACCGGCATCTTTGGTAGCCTGACGCTGAGCATCTGTAAAATAAGCCGGAACAGTAATCACAGCTTCATTGACAGTTTCGCCGAGATAAGCTTCTGCATCGGCTTTGAGTTTCTGGAGAATCATAGCAGAGATTTCCTGAGGAGTATATTTCTTGCCGTCAATATCTACTTTATAATTAGAACCCATATGACGCTTAATAGAAGAAATCGTCTTGTCAGGATTGGTAATAGCCTGATTCTTAGCCACTTTGCCGACTAAACGCTCACCAGTCTTGGAGAATGCAACGACAGACGGAGTAGTTCTTGCACCTTCTGCATTAGCAATCACAACAGCGTTGCCACCTTCTACTACTGCAACACAAGAGTTTGTTGTACCTAAGTCGATACCGATAATTTTTCCCATAATAAACGCTTCCCTTCAAAAAAATGCTGAAATAATAAAAAAATTCAATTTGCCACGGCAACCATAGCCGGACGGATCAGACGCTCACCGAGCATATAACCTTTCTGGAACACTTCACAGACGGTATTTTCCGGGAATTCTTCGCTTGCTTCTTCCCGTTTGATTGCCTGATGAATATTCGGGTCAAAAACCTCGCCGAGCGGAACAATGGCAGTCACGCCCTGTTTTTCCAGCAGACTCTGAAACTGTTCCAAAATCATATGCATACCCTTGTGATACTCTTCATCGCTGCATGGTGCATCAATTGCTCTCTCGAAGTTATCAATCACGGGTAACAGAAGCTCAATGCATTTAGCAGTAGCATCACCGAACAGGGCAAGCTTTTCTTTTTCTGTTCTGCGGCGGAAATTTTCGTAATCAGCCAGCAGACGGAGGTATCTGTCTTTTTCTGCCTCAAGCTCATCAGAGCCTTCGATTTCATCGAGTTCATTGGCAGCATTTTCGAGTTCCTCCTGCTGTTCGGGCTGTAACTCTTCTGTTTCGTCCAGAACATCTTTTTCCTGCTTATCGCTTTCAGTCATGGGACTCCCCCTCTTTCTTTATGTGTCCTGTTTCCGGAGGATATTCAGGATTTTCCGAAATCAGGTCAGTAATCTTTTGTGAGAAATACTCAATATAAGGAATCACTTTAGCGTAATCCAGCCGCATAGGGCCTATCACGCCAAGAGAACCGACATTTTTTCCGCCCTTGCGGTATTTGGAAACAATCATACTGGAATTGCCTATCACAAAACTGTTGTTATCCTCACGGAACAGCACTCGGATGCCGCTGAAAGAATCATCCAGCAGACGAGTCAGTTCGTCTTTATGCTCGATCATTCTGACAATTTCCATTCTGTCCAAATCCTGATAAGTGAACAGATTTTTTTCGCCCTTGAATGTCAGTGCGTGCTGCCGAAGGTCACGGGAGAGTTCATAAATTCCCTGCACCAGCGGCGACATTGCCATCATATAGGCACTCATGGCAGCAGTAAGATTTTCCATCAGTTCGTCAGAAAGATCTGCAACAGAAATTCCCTCCAGATTTTCGGACAGATAACCGGAAAACCAGTTAAGCTGTTCATTTGTCAGATCAAATTCCAGACGGCAGGCTTTATTTTTAATACTGCCTGCGGAGGTAATCAGCAAAATCACATACACACGTTTTCCTGTCGGGACGACTTCCACTTTGGAAATCACGGAAAACTGCGGAGAAAAATCAGAGACGACAGCGGCGCACTGTGTCAGTTCAGCCAATACAGCAGTTGCATTTTGGATCACAAGTTCTTCTGTTGCCGAACCATGAACTGCAAGCATACTGTCAAGTCTTTGTTTTGCCTCTTCCGGAAGAACGGGCGGACACATCAATTGTTCAATATACAGTCTGTAGCCGCTGATGGTGGGAATTCTGCCGGCGGAAGTATGGGGCTGTTCGAGATAGCCCAGCTGTTCAAGGGCAGCCATATCATTCCGGACAGTTGCAGCAGAAACATTAATTTCCGGCAGAGCGGCAAGTATCTTTGAGCCGACAGGCTCGCCGGTTCTGACATATTCCTCCACCACGGCAGCCAGTATTTTCAGCTTCCGTACATTCATGTTCTTGATTCACACACCTTAATAGCAGAATTGCTGTATTATGAAACTTAGCACTCTCACTCTCTGAGTGCTAAGTTTAGTGTACCACGATTTACATAAAAAGTCAAGTATCTTTCTGATTTTCAGCATTTTTTATAAATTTACGATTTTTAATTCTGATATTTTATACAAAAAATGTGCCCTGTACAAAGCGAACAGGGCACATTTCAGAAACATCATCAGTTGACAATAGTCTTTTCTGTCTCTTTATCAAACAGGTGAATTCTGTTCGGGTCGAGGCCGACTTTAATTGTATCACCAGGACGTGCAGTAGAACTGGGCTGTACTCTTGCAGTGATGGAATTGCCTGCACACTTGAGATAGAGATAAGTTTCAGCACCCATCATTTCTGTAATTTCCACATCAGCATCAACAATACCTGTCTGAGCAGTAGCAAGATAAGCAGGTTCGTCATGAACGCTTTCCGGACGGATACCGAGGCAGACTTCACGGTCAACATATTTTGCCAGATCGGGCACGAGCTTGGATTCCGGCACTAAGATCGTAAATTTAGTTCCTCTGGAATTTTTTGTATCATCAGAGCCGAATTCTACATAATATCTGTTATATTCATCTTTTCTGAGATAAGCATCAATAAAGTTCATCTGCGGAGAGCCTAAGAATCCGGCAACGAACTTGTTTGTCGGGGACTCGTACAGCACCTGAGGAGTATCTACCTGCTGAATGAAGCCGTCTTTCATAACTACGATACGGTCGCCCATGGTCATAGCTTCTGTCTGGTCATGTGTTACATAAATAAAAGTAGTACCGAGTTTCTTATGCAGTTTAGAAATTTCTGTTCTCATCTGAGCACGGAGCTTTGCATCGAGGTTAGACAGCGGCTCGTCAAGCAGGAACACTTTCGGGGAACGAACGATTGCACGGCCGAGAGCAACACGCTGACGCTGACCGCCGGACATTGCCTTCGGCTTTCTGTCGAGCAGATGGGAAAGGTCAAGGATTTTTGCAGCTTCTTCTACTTTTCTTGCAATTTCATCTTTCGGAACTTTACGCAGTTTCAGGCCGAATGCCATATTATCAAATACAGTCATATGCGGATACAGAGCATAGTTCTGGAACACCATTGCGATGTCTCTGTCTTTCGGAGCAATATCGTTTACAAGTCTGTCGCCGATGTACAGTTCTCCTTCGGAGATTTCCTCCAGACCCGCAATCATACGAAGTGTAGTAGACTTTCCGCAGCCGGAAGGGCCTACCAGAATGATGAATTCTTTGTCTCTGATTTCGAGGTTTACGTCAGTTACGGCTACGAACCCGCCGGGATACTTCTTGTAGATACCTCTAAGTGATAAACCAGCCATTTATTCCAGTCCTCCATTTACAAAATTTTTTCAGACCATGCTGTTATATGTAGTATTGAAAAAATACAGAATGATACCCTAGCAAAGTCTGTCTATTATTATCATACCAAATTCTGAAAGATTTTTCAAGTCGCTGATTGACTAAACTTATGGCCTGTCATTTATCAAATATGACGAAAATGCCAATACAATCTGTTGGCACATTACAGGGAATGAATCAGCTTTCAACAATTCAGCAATATCTTTGTGAAAAATTTCCATACACGCTCCGGAGGGCAAATCCGGAGGCAAGAGCAGATTTCCGACAGCAACTCTGTGCAGATGCTGCACATGATTTCCAAGTGAAGCAAACATACGTTTGACTTCATGATATTTTCCCTCATGCAGACAAATAATACAGTGAGTATGATCTATCTGATGCACCTGAGCGGAAAGGCATTGTGTACCGTCAGAGAGAATGAGCTTATCAGAGAGTTTCTGAATATAATTTTCCTGAAAATTTCTTGCGAGTGTAACAAGATAATATTTCGGGACATGATGTTTCGGCGAGAGCATCTGATGAGCTAGTTGACCGTCATTGGTCAGCAGAACCAGCCCTGTTGTATCAATATCAAGCCGGCCGGCGGGGAACAGATCTTTATGACGGAGTTCTTCCGGCAGAAGCTCCAGTACAGTTTTATGATGTCTGTCTTCTGTCGCACAGATATACCCCTCAGGTTTATTAGCGATAATATATAACAGCGATCCGCCGTGTATTTTTTTATTATATAAAGTAATTTCCTGTGTATCGGGATTAATTTTCTGTTTTGCATCGCTGATGATTCTGCCGTCAGCGGAGACGGCACCGTTTTTGAGCAAAGTTCTGACATCGCTTCTGGAATAGGAAGTTCTGTCAGCTAAAAATTTATCAATTCTGATTTCTGCCATAGCATTCACTGTTCTTTCATAGTATATTCTGTATCTTTATCAATCAGAGCGAGCATAATTTCTGCAAACTTTGGGTCAAACTGCGAGCCTTTGCCTTTTACGATTTCCTCTCTGACGACCTGCTGAGGCAGAGGATCACGATAGCTTCTTTTTGATGTCATAGCATCATAAGCATCAGCGACAGCGATAATACGGGCGATTTCAGGAATTTCCTTCCCTTTGAGACCTTCGGGATACCCTCTGCCGTCATAGCGTTCATGATGATAATGAGCACCGATGCTCAGATCAGAATTTTTTTTAATTTTCTGGAGAATCTGATTGCCAATCACAGGATGTGTTTTAATAATTCCATATTCTTCATCGGTCAGTTTGCTGTCTTTATTGATGATATTTTCAGGAATGCCGATTTTCCCGACATCGTGGAGCAATCCGGCAAGATAGATATTCTGACGTTCTTTTTCATCTTTTCCGACATGTCGGGCGATCATTTCTGAATACTGAGCGACTCTGGAAGAGTGTCCATGTGTATATTTATCTTTTGCTTCGATCGCTTCTGCGAGAGCGTAGGAAGTTTCCTCCATCATAGAACGCATAGTTTCCTGTTCTTCTTTAAGGAATTCTCTTTCACGCTGATTTGCGAGTGTAATTTTCCGGTTTGTATTTCTGACTTCAAAGACACGGAGCATAATCACCAATCCGACAATTGTCAGATTGATAAGCGGCATTCCCTCCATGAAAAGCTGTACTCCGGCTGCGATTGTCGGCAGAGTAGGGACTAACATCAATGCGACAGATAATTCTTTATCACATTTTTTGCGATATTGAAAAATGACTGAAAATTGCAGAAGCCAGATCATAACAGGAATCAGATAGCAAATTACATAAAATTTTGATCTATGATAGTGATTTGCTTCATCAAATGTATAGTAAAGTCCTGTAAACTGCGAAACAATCACCAGTGTTTCTCCGATGAAAGCCAGAATCTCTCCTGTTCTGAGTCGTTTCGGAATAGAAATCAGTTTCACTTCATGCAGATATAAATTAATTAAATATCTGTTAAACACATGGACAATAAATACTGACATGAAAAATACTATAAATTTACAGATTCTCAATATCCAGAAAGCCTGTTCTCCCTGAACATCTCTGAACAGATATACCTGATAATCTGACAGCAACAGTAATATAGAACTGATTTCCATAAAAAAAAGAATCCGTTTCTTGATTTTCTCTGTTTTTGAGAAAATCCCGTAAAAAGTAATAGAAGCACAAAAGCCGATTACTATCAATTCATATTCCCGTAAAATTTCCACATTTGATACCTCATTTTTTTGTAAAGCATTCTAAAAGCAGCCCGTCCGGCATAGATTAGACTAATCTGAGATATACCCGACAGGAGGCTTTTATTGATATGAAAAAATTTTTAAAATATCTGCTGATTCTTCCGCCTGCATTGTTATGCTGTATTGCTGTGATTCTGAGTCATCAGAAAAAACAGCCTGCTGCTGATCAGATACGGGCAGCCACGGAATCTGATCGGAGTGCATGGCTGATGCTTCAGGGCTGGAACGGAGAACTTCTTTCTTCCCGTCCTGTCACCATACCAGAGGAATTTCCGGAATCCTGTGCAGAATATGTCAATCTTCAGCTCCGGCTTCGTCTGCCTCTGGAACAGTATGCCGGAGCACATGGTGTTGTATATACCTATCAGCTGGAAAATTCTGATCTGTATGCCGAATTACTGACCGCTGACGGTATGCTGATCGGTGCTCAGTGCTATTATCCGGAAGAACATATGACCCGAAATATGAAAGGCCATAAAATTACCTGAATGCCTGAATCATATTGCCAACAAGCGGAATTTTTCTTGCTTTATGCTGACAGGCACTGATCAGCAAAAGCAGAAAACAGCCTGTGCTGATAGCAAATACAAGCAAAGAAACAACCCAGCTCAAAAGCCCGCCGAGCAGTGGAATAATACTTAAAACACCGCCGAGCACTCCGCCTACTGCACTAAGTACTGCATCCAGTGCCAGCAGAGTCAGTCCCTGATTTGCACAGAATTTTGCATATGGCGATTGTCCTGCAAGCACCAGAGGCACCCAGAACAGTACCGGAAAACTTGCCAGTATGCCGGAAATCTGATTGCTCTGTATATCTTCCGGATAGAACTGGTCTGTAACATCTTCCGGATGTGTGACCTGATTGATTATTTCATCTAAATTCATAGAATTCTCTCCTTTCAGAAATAAAAAAATTATATCTGCTCGTCAAAATCTTCCTCTTCATTGAGAGCCGCAATTGCAGAAATAAAGCTCGAAGCATCTTTGAAATCCTGATATACCGAAGCAAAGCGGATATATGCGATCTCATCAATATGCCGGAGCTGTTCCAGCACAACAGTACCGATCTGCATAGAAGACATCTGACTGTGCCAGCCGCTGAGATAAGATTCTTCTACTCTGTCAGCGATAGCATTCACCTGCGTATAAGAAACCGGACGCTTTTTGACAGCATGATAAATTCCGGCGAGGAGTTTATTTCTGTCATAGGGTTCAAGAGAGCCGTCACGTTTGACAACAATTCGCATAGGCTGTTCGACAACTTCATAAGTTGTAAATCTCTTTCCGCATTTGAGACATTCTCTTCTTCTTCTTTTTTTATCATCAGACGGACGGGAATCAATTACTTTTGATTCTTCATATTGACAATACGGACACCGCATAATTATTCACCTCTGAATTTTATTATAACAGAATATGACAGTTTTGTCAAGAAGATGCTGATTTTCCGGCATTTTTTTCAATACCGGAAATGATTCTGTCAAGCATTCTGTAATTGCTGACCAGATCGGAAATTCCTCTGAAGTTTTCTCTGTACAATTCCAGCATGACAGAGCATTCGGGATTATAATTATATAAAATTTCCAGAAAGCTCCGGATTCTGAAATCTCCTGTTCCAAGCAGAAGACAATCGCCTTTTTCACTGTGATCGCTGATATGTACATGAGCGACATGACTTCCGAGCATATGCAGGATATTCACAGGCGATTCGTTTGCTCTGACGGCCTGTTTAATATCCAGAACGAATTTGACTTCACTGCCGAGAATCTTGATCATCTCACGCATGAACCGGAGCGAACCGGCCTGACATCGGCATACATTTTCCTGAGCGACAGTAATCTGATACTCTTTTGCTTTTCCGGCGAGTCTCTGAAAGCGTTCGCAATAAAATTCGGGTTCGACAGCGACAACCTGATAATTTCCATGCAGAACAAAAAATTCTGCTTCCAGTCTTTGAGCGGCTTCAAAAAATTTTTTATAATACTCCAGCATATCATGTACACGGCGTTCATATCTGGAAAAGAGCATCATCGGCTCGATGGGACATGCAAATGGATGAACACTCCGGCAGGTCATATCATAGCGATTCATAATATCTTTCAGATTCGCAACAAAAGCCGGATGCAGTTCGCAGTCAGAATTAAAAAATATCTCGACATGGGAAATACCGTTGACGGCATAATTATATAATACTTCTTCGGTAAGCTCCGGATACATACATGCAGTCGAAACGCCTGCCTGCATGGGATTCACTCCTTTCCTGATTTTTTATTATCATAGCATATTTGTCAGTATTTTGTCAAGTGAAAATTCAGTTTTCAACATTCAACAGTTTAATTGTTGAAAACTAAATTATCAAGCGAATCCTTTTACAATATACTGTTCCATTGGTTCGGGCTGAATAATTTCCATTGAGAAACGAATAATTTTTGCTAATTTCACCCACTGCACAGGCATAATGCACCATGAATAATATTTCTGAACGGAATCACCATAAATTTTCACACGATAAGAAAAGCCGTCACAGCCTCTTGGAATATTTTCCACAGACGGAAGTTTTTCCTGATACAAATTTCTGACAGCTTCCGCCTGTTTTTTGATGAGTTTTTCAGATTTCAGCGGATAGATCTGATTCAGATAATCATAGAAATCTTTAGATTTCATCATTTCTGTATAAGAAAGCGAATCTGTTTCACCGAAAAAATTTTTCTCTGTTTCAAGTACTTCATTCAAGTCAAGCGTATAATTCCAGTATAGAAAAATTTCATTTTCATGTTGAAAGAACTGACAACACAGCGGACGATACTTCCAGAATGTATCTACAGAAAATTCGATTAATAACTCATCATCTGAAAATTTAAAATCAGAATCAAAAAAATTATAAAACCAACGCATAATATCTCCTTGTACAAAAAGCCCCTATCTTCACAGACAGGGGCTTTATCATTTTCAAAAAACAGAGTATCAATCAGCCGATCACTCTTACACGGATCACACCGTCAATAGCCTTGTTAGCTTCGGCATCAGCATCACCAGCAAGAATCGTATAAGCATAGCCTTTCTTTGCACCTGTTGCGAGAACAGTGCCTTTCAGTTCCACGCCTTCTTTATGCAAAACGCAGACTTTCTTATCAGCATCAGCAGAAACATTCGGGAAGTTTACAGAATTCTTGATATTACCGTTTTCGATATAATCAATTAATTCATTAGCGGCCATGATTGCACAGTTATCTTCAGATTCAGCAGTAGAAGCTCCCAGATGCGGAATTGCTACGATACCATCAACATTGACTGTATCAGCATTCGGGAAATCAGTTACATAAGCGGCAACTTTACCGGAAGTCAGAGCGGCTTTGAGATCAGCATCGTTCACGAGTTCACCTCTTGCGAAGTTCAGGATTCTGACACCGTCTTTCATCTGATTGATGACATCGGCATTGACAAAGCCCTTTGTATCATTATTGCACGGAACATGCAGAGTAATATAATCAGATACAGCATAGACTTCTTCTTTAGTTGCAACCACTTTGCAGTAAGAAGCCATTTCCTTAGCGGCTTCTTCGCTTAAAAACGGATCTGTGCCGACTACAGTCATACCGAGAGCATTTGCAGCCTGAGCGACTTTCTTACCGATTGCACCAAGGCCGATAATACCGAGAGTCTTACCCATAGCTTCGATACCGCCGAACTGACTCTTGCCTTTTTCTACCTGAGCAGCAACGTTAGTTTCACCATCTTTGAGATCGGCAGCCCATGTCACAGCCTTTGTTACCTTACGGGATGCAAGGAAGATACCCGCAATTACGAGTTCTTTTACGGCATTGGCATTTGCTCCGGGGGAATTGAAGACTACAATCCCCAGATCAGCACACTTATCAACCGGAATATTATTTGTACCTGCACCGGCACGGCCGATTGCAAGCAGATCAGGACCGAAATCGAAATCATGCATTTTCGCAGAACGTACTAAAATACCAGTGGGATTTTCTACAGCATCGCCGACAGTATATCTGGATTTATCAAATAAATCCGTACCGCAGGCCGCAATTTTATTCAGAGTCAGAATATTATACATGATAAATTACCTCCAATAATAATATATATCAGAATTTCCCTGCCTGTATCAGACAGGGAAATCTGTAAAGCATCATCAAATTACTTATTTTCAGCCTCGAATTTCTTCATGAATTCAACCAGCTTTTCAACGCCTTCGATCGGCATAGCATTATAGATAGAAGCTCTCATACCGCCGACAGTTCTGTGACCTTTCAGATTCTCGAAACCGGCAGCCTTAGCTTCTGCAACGAATTTAGCATCCAGATCAGCATTGCCTGTTACAAACGGAACATTCATGATAGAACGGTCTTTCTTTTCAACAGTACCCTTGAAAAGTTCGCTTTGATCTAAGAAATCATACAGAATCTTAGCTTTCTTTTCGTTATGAGCCTTCATGCCTTCGAGGCCGCCCATTTTCTTAATCCACTTGAATACTTTTCCGCAGATATAAATACCATAGCATGGAGGTGTATTATACAGGGAATTATTATCAGCCTGAGTTTTCCAGTCCATCATAGTAGGAGTCTGTTTGAATGCAGGGCCGTCAGCAATCAGATCTTCACGGACAATGACAATCTGTACACCGGAAGGGCCTACGTTCTTCTGAACACCGCCATAAACTACGCCGTATTTGGAAACATCAATCGGCTCAGACAGGAAGCAGGAAGAAACATCAGATACTAAGATATGACCTTTTGTATTGGGCAGTTCCCAGTATTTTGTACCATAAATTGTATTATTCTCGCAGATATATACATAGTCAGCATCTTCCGGAATATCCAGATCAGAGCAGTCCGGAATATAAGAGAAAGTCTTGTCAGCAGAAGAAGCAACTCTGACAACTTCGCCGTATTTTTCAGCCTCAGCAGCAGCTTTCTTAGCCCACTGACCTGTGATGATATAAGCAGCCTTGCCGTTTTTCATGAGATTCATAGGCACTTCTGCGAATACCAGAGAAGCACCGCCCTGCTGGAAAATTACTTTATAATTATCCGGAATATTCATCAGATCTCTGAGATCCTGTTCAGCTTCCTTGATAATCTGATCGAACATCTTGGAACGGTGAGACATTTCCATAACGGACATGCCGCAGCCTCTGTAATCCATCATTTCTTCTGCTGCTTCTTTCAGCACTTCTTCGGGCAGAACAGCGGGGCCTGCACTGAAGTTGTAAACTCTTGCCATTGCAAAAACTCCTTTTCATGATTAATTAAAAGATAAAGCCGTCTGTTTTTCAGACCTGACAGTAATTATTATACTATTTTTTACCGGATAAGTCAAGCGATTTACAGCAATTATTTGACAGCACAGATCTATTTTGTCACATCTGCAATAAAAAGACAATTGTATTTTGGTGAAATACACCATGATTTTTGTTATTTTTTTAACAAACTTTTCCTGATGTCTTTTTTATTACGATTCAGGATATGCTTTTGAAAATCAACTTTTTGTATAATTTTATTTTTCACATTTTGATAAGTTATTTTCAAAAAATACGTTTAGTATAAATATTTTTGATTTTTCAGAAAAAAATGCTTGACTTTTTCAAAATAATAGGTTATAATTATAAATATAAAAAAATTGAAATTACAATATGTATTCCGTCATGATTTACAGCTTGTAGAAAACAGACAACAGAAGAAAGAGATGATACACTATGAAAAAAAAGTTAAAGGGCTTTACATTAATGGAGATGGTTGTTGTCATTGCCATTGTCAGCATTTTAACAGGTATGATTGTGCCATCTATGCTGGCCTACATCAGAAGGGCAAAAGTTGCGGCTGCAATTATGGATGCAAAGACAATTAAAACATCAGTAGAAGCCTCCCTGATGTCAAGATTTATAGTTAACAGCGGAAGTAACGATGATATATCAGGTGCTTTTAATAAAATACTCTATCTTGATCAGAATGAAAAAAAAGAGAAAAGACAAAGGGAATTAGTAGGTGCTTTTACAAACAGAAGCTGGCGTAAATATAAAAGACATATAGTCGATAACAGTCCATCCCAGATAATTGATACGGTCATTGCCGCCGGACTGGATGAAACATTTTCTGAATCATGGAAAGAAGGCCAAGATATAAATCCAATGGTTTACGGAAGCAGCGGTACCTGTGCCGATTATCTGGCCAAGGCAGAAACTAATTTTGGTCTGATTGTTGTGTATGACAGTGATTTTTCCGTCCGTATGCTGCAAATTTACCGTAAAGGCATATTAGTGACGTATATCAATGGTGAATACATCGCTAATACAAATAAAAATGCACACTTTGTCGGCACAACCGTATGGAGTACAATCTATACAGATGCAGGAAACACTCCCGCCGAAGGATTATATAAAGTTTCCCTGTCAAACAAACAAATGAGTAATGGCAAAGAGGGCAGATGGTACTAAGCTGATTTGCTGTTAATATTAATCTGAAAATTTTCAAAGTCGGCCGGCAGGCCGGCTTTTTATATTTCCTGTAACATATTTTCAGAAAATTCAGCATAAGATTTCTCAGAATCTACCCGAAAGTGAGGAATACTATGTCAGATTTTTCTGAACTTGCACGGAAATATCGTGAAGAAATGCTTCGTATGTACAGCAGTAAAAAACCGCCTGTTCCGCCGCCGCGGCCTCCCCAGCCGCCCAGACCGCCGGAATGTCCGCCGTGTCCGTGTCTTCCTCCTCCTCCGAAGCCTCCTCAGCCTCCCAGACCTCAGCCGAGAAATATTCTTCCCGTCTCCGCTGAAATTTCTGAACTGGAACTTCCCGAACCCATCACAGAAGAATTCTCTGAACCGGAGCTTCCTGAACCCATCACAGAAGAATTCTCTGAACCGGAGCTTCCTGAACCCATCACAGAAGAATTCTCTGAACCGGAGCTTCCTGAACCCATCACGGAAGAAATTCCGGAAGAAGATTTCAGCGATCCCATTCTTCCGGAATATATTCAGCCGGAAACACCATCACTTCCCAGTGAATGGCAGGCTCAGGAAGACTACGAAAAACGCAATACGGCTGAAGGCAGACTCTATATTGTCGCCGCCGCGGCTGACAGTGCCTATCCTGTACCGGATGCAAGAGTTACTGTTTATACCAGAATCGGCGATAAAATTCAATTAAACTATCTGCTTGTCACTGATGAAAGCGGCATGACTCCGGTAGTGACACTTCCAGCTCCTCCTGCATCGCTGTCACAGGATCCTGATAATCCGGTTCCCTATGCTGTTTGTGACATTAAAATTTATGCCTCCGGCTATTTCCGTGAAGAAGCAAGAGAAGTTCCCATTTTTGCGGGAGTCACATCAAGACAGGAATTCCAGATGATTCCGTTGCCACTTGCTGTCGATGAAGATACGGAAACAATCATACTTCCATCAGAAGCAGGAGGTGTCTGAACATGCTCACCGGAGAACCTTTTATTCCCTTGAATATTACTGTTCATCTCGGCGCACCGGATGAAGATGCCCCTAATATTACTATTCCGTTTCCGGATTATATCAAGAATGTCGCATCAAGTGAAATCTATCCTACATGGCCGGAAACTTCTCTCAGGGCGAATATCTATGCGATTACTTCTTTTGCTCTGAACAGAATCTATACAGAATGGTACCGATCAAGAGATTATCCGTTTGATATTACATCCCTCACACAGTATGATCAGAAATTTATCGAGGGACGTGAAATCTATGATAATATTTCTCAGCTTGTCGATGAATTATTTGATGATTATATCCGCCGTGAAAACAGAATCGAACCGTTATTTGCTGCATTCTGCAACGGTACGACAGTAACATGCAGCGGCCTTTCACAATGGGGGACTGTCGAGTTAGCCAAGCAGGGACTTCTGCCTTATGAAATTCTGCAATATTACTATGGAGATGATATTAGCATCGTGAAAAATGCACCTGTCCGGACGAATACGCCGTCTTATCCCGGAACAGCACTTGTCCCCGGTATGACCTCTCCGGAGGTTCAGACGGCTCAGATTCAATTGAACCGGATTTCCGGAAACTATCCGGCTATTCCAAAAATTCCGGATGCAAACGGCTTTTTTGATTCTGCTACAGAAAATACTGTCAAATCTTTTCAGCGTGTTTTCAATCTGCCTCAGACCGGAACTATCGACAAAGCAACATGGTATAAAATTGAATATATTTATACCAGCGTCAAGCGTCTTGCTGAACTTGATTCCGAGGGCATTTCCCCCGGAGAGTTTCCGACTCAGTTTCAGGAAACGCTTACAGAAAATATGCAGAATGAACAAGTCAAAGGCTTACAGTATTTTCTTGCTGTGATCGGAGCTTATTACGAATCTGTTCAGCCATTGCAGATCACCGGAACTTATGATGCTCAGACAGAAATTTCTGTCCGGTCATTTCAGAAATTATTCGGTCTTCCGCAGACAGGCGTTGTTGATGAACGCACATGGGATGATATTTACCGTGCTTATGCAGGAATTGTCGAATCTATTCCGGTCGAGGAAGCCGGATATATTCCCATCCCCTACCCTGGTACAGTCTTACAAGAGGGCGTTACCAGCGAATATGTCAGAATATTGCAGGAATATCTGACGTTTATTCATGATACGATTCCGGAAATTCCTCCCGTTCGGAATACCGGTTATTTCGGCCCTCTGACAAGAGCTTCTGTTACTGCATTTCAGAGATATGCCGGACTGCCTCAGAATGGTGCTGTCGGTGTTGTGACATGGGATGCCATCAGCGGTTTGTATTCTGATTTAAGATTCGGCTATGACAAGCGTCCTTATCAGGCTCCGGGCTATATTATCAGAAGCGAGGCGTAATTTCTATGGCATATACACAAGAACAGAAAAAAGCACATATTCAGGAATTGCAGAAATATCTGAATGCAATTTCTTATTATCATCCGGAAATTCCCTGTGTGCTTCCGACCGGAATCTATGATGAAAAAACAGAAACTGCCGTCAAAGCATTTCAGAAATTCTATCATCTGACCGAAAACGGAGAAACAAATCAGACAACATGGGATAAGATTGTTTCTGTTTATCTTTCTGATATGAAAAACAAGCCTCAGCCGCTTGAGGCTTTTCCTGTCAGGAGAAATACAGTTCTCCGGATGGGCGATGCCTGTTTTACAGTAGCTGTAATACAGGCTGTTCTGATGGAACTTTCCAAGAAATACAGCAATCTTCCGTGTGTGACCGTCACAGGCGGATATGATGCCGATACTGTTCGGGCAATTCAGCTTTTTCAGAATATGTGTGCTTTGCCTGTTACCGGAGAAGTTGACTGTCATACATGGAATATGCTGGCACAGGTCGGCTGTGATTTACGATAGACTGCAATTAAAAAAATCTCTCCATCCGGAGAGATTTTTTTATTAATAATTTTATTTATGATATTTCTGGCTAAAAAATGTTTTTCTTTTCTGAGACAGATCAGTCAGCTGTTTTCTGCACTGTGCAGTTTCTTTCTGAATTTTTTTAAACTCTTCTGCAATCTGATCCTGCTGTTGTTTCTCACAATACGGAACAGAAATCAATTTCAGATCTGAAACGCCTAATGAAGAAAATCTTTCTTTGCCGATTAAATCTGCAATCTGTTTCTGTCCCTCATCGCTTTCAAGATAAGCCTGTATATAATAAGGATTTACTTTCTGAGATAATTTGATTATATATATATTGCTTGTAACAAGAATTTTTTTATGTTCCTGCCACTCTTCCGGATTATAGATAGCTGTTTTGAATCTGGAATCTACAGAATTTTTACAGATCAGAAGTCTGATTTCACTGTCAAGCATATATCTTTCATGTCTGTCTTCGATATATGCCAGCGGCTGAAGCGGCTTTTCTATGATACCCTCCTGAATATCCTGCAAACGCAGAACCTGATAATTTGATTCTGATGCCTGCGCATTGAATTCAAGTTCTTTTGTACTGAACAATGCACCGCGAGTAATATCTTTTGCAATATCTTCAAAAATAAAATCATCATAAGTTATATTTTCCCTGTAGAGTACACAGTTATCCTGCATGACTTCTTCAAAAGAAACAGCATTTTTTTCGTTACGCAGTTCATTGGCAATCTGTTCCATTTCTTCGTGGGGCAATTCTCTGTCTTTGCCTAAACGTCTTGCATCATAGAAAATAATATTTTTCTTTTTATCAGGCTGAGGAGCAGAGAGCATCAGCAATCCATAATCACCGGAACCAGAAGAAAAAACCCGTTTTGGAAGAAGAATTACTGCATCAATACAGCCCTGAGAAACAAAAAATTCTCTTTCTCTGTAATATCTGGGTTCTTCCAGAAGTGCACAGGGAATAATAAATGCTGCTTTTCCGTCTTCTGAAAGGCATTTTATAATAGAGGCAAGATAAAGCCAAATATCAGAAGAGATCTGATTCTGATTAATTCCCTGCCAAAGCCATTGTGCGACCTCGCTTTTTATGATTTTCTCTCTGTTTTGATTATTTTCATCAATTTCAAAAGATGTGCTCAGGCAATATTCAAGAAATTTATTGAATTTCTGATCAGGATTCCATCTGTCATGGTGTATAATATTTGTATTTTTATTCTGACACAATGCGATTCTCCAGTATACTAAGTTTTTGCTTTTTTCTCGTGTTTTGAGCAGCTGAAGAAGCTGATCATTTGTGACTTCCACAAAATAATTGCCATAGACCGTTAAAGGTTCATTTTCCTTGCATTCCAGCAGATAAGAGCCTAAACGAAATGCCCACAGAGTAAAATTACCAGATATTTTTGCTTTTTGCTGATAAAATTTTTTTGCGCCAAAGACATAGGCTTCTTCCATGAACGGCCTGTAAATTTTGATTGTTTCCAAAAGATCATCAGCAGCAGACTGCGGCATCAGTGAAGGAATCAATTCATCCAGTTCATTCAGCTGTTTGTCATAAATTGCAGCCAAAGCCAATGAATTTTTAATTGCACATTGTTCCGGATACTCCAATGTACGAATGATACTGCTAAGTCTGGATTTTGAAAATTTTCGTCTTGCCTCTGTTTCAAGATCTTTTGTTTCAGAATTCATATTAAACCCTCCTGAAAGTTATTTTATGTTTTTATTATATCACAGGTATGATTATTTGTCAACTGAAAACGAAAAATTAAAATATAATATTATGATATATAAATTTTCCTGCTTTTTATCATATACAGATAAATGGTTTTTAAAAATCATTTTTTTAAAAAAAATTTCAAAAATATATTGACAAACAATCACAAGTATGATATAATTACATTATAACAAAGATATTAAAAATCTGATTGATTTTTTATTCCGTCAAAAACTTGAATGCAGGGAGAATATATTATGACTATCAATAAAAAAGAAATTATAAACAGAATTCATATTCTTATAGCAGACCCTGTTCTGTACGAATATGCACAGGATATTCTGAAAGTCTATAATAATGCAGAAATCTCAAAAGAACTTAATCAGATGTATGAATACGATCTCATGGAAATGCAGAATCTGCTGTTTGAACGTCAATACGCTGAATGGGAAGAACTTGAAATGGAATAAGCGTTTATACAAATTCAAAAAATATAAATTCAGGAGGAATATCTATGAAACCAATGCTTGAAAATCAAAATATCAGCTTTCTGTCAGGAACAAAATTTCCTTACGAAGATGCTTCCGGTGTTCGGGAATTTGAAATGACTACAATGCAGCTTGCTGATGGTGTTATACCAATTGTCGGAGAAATCAATGCTGCCCGTGCAATCGAAACAATCTCTTCGCTTCGTTATCTTGCCGGACAGCACAGAGAAGCCAAAATACTGCTCTATTCCAATGGAGGAGAAATTTCTGCCGGTCTAGCTATTGTGGATGCAATCCGGACATATCCCTATCCGCTGTCAGTCTTATGTGTCTCAATAGCTGCAAGTATGGGAGCTATCATTCTGGCATGCTGTCCGAAAGGCAAAAGATTTATTCTGCCTCATGCAAAAGTGATGATTCATGAACCGCTGATTGCCGGCGGACTCGGTGGGTCTGTTACTACGATCGAAAAAACAGCTCAGTCTATGGTGCAGACAAAAGCAGTTGTCAACAGCATTTTAGCTGAATGCACCGGAAAATCCGTCAAAGAAATTGATGAAGCCACTGCTTTTGATAATTATATGTCTGCCGAAGAAGCTATTGCTTTCGGCCTTTGCGATGCTGTTAAAAATCCATATGACCTGTAAGGAGGAATCAGAATGAATATAACAGAAGAAACAGAAGATTTTGTAAATGATATTTTTTCTGCTATCCCGCCGGAAATCGCTTTTCAGGAGGGTAAAAAATATGAAAAGCTGTTTTCAGAAAGTCACTGCCGAAAAGATGCCGAAACAGCAATGTATTATTATACTATTGCTGCTGATGTAAACTTTCCGTCTTCTGAAGTCCGGAAAGCTCTGCATCATATCAAAGAAATCTGTGAAAGATGTTCCGCTGTGGAAGCCGCCCGCACTGCATTTGAAACAGGAAAAAAACTTTCCGTTCAGCAAATGTATCTGCTCGGCCGGAATGCATATGACGGCTTTCTGACTCCCAAAAATGAAAAAGAAGGTATGCTCTGGATCTGGGATGCTGCTGAACACGGGCTTGCCTGTGCCCAGTTCGATCTGGGAGAATATTATATGACTGGTTTGCATTTCAGAAAAAAGAATACTGAAAAGGGAATCAAATTTATCCGTACTGCTGCTGAAAATGGTTTAGTAAAAGCTCAGGTCAAATTAGGTATGCTCTATGAGAAAGGCCGCTATATCAGTCAGGATTATCAGGAAGCTAAAAAATGGTATTCTATGGCTGCTGAAAATGGTGATTTCTTTTCCAGTTCCCGTCTTCAGGAAGTGGAAAAGCATATACGGCAAAAAAATCAATATTATACAGGAGGCGTTTTTTAATGAAATATAATATCAGAGAAGCTCACAGAATCAATGCTACTATTCTGCCGGACGGTACACTGCAAAGTCGCAACAGCTTTGAAACAAAGCGAAATAATAATATTCTGATTTTCGGAACTTCCGGCTCAGGCAAGACACGCAGTGCAGTAATTCCCAATATCTGTACCATGCTTGACAGTTATATTATTTCTGATCCTAAAGGGAATCTGTTCCGGAAATATGCACCAATGCTGAAAAAACATGGTTATCAGATCAGACATCTGAATTTTATTCATCCGGAACAGTCAGAAAAATATAATCCCCTGCTCTATCTCAGAACCAGTGATGATATTATGAAATTTTCCAAAATGCTTATCGAAGCACAGTCTACCGGAAAAGAGCCTGATCCTTTCTGGAAACAGGCTAATCTTATGCTGATGACAGCTCTGATTTCATTTCTGACTGAAATGCATCAGCTCAGACAGAAATATCACGAACCGGAGGCCGGACGCTGGAAGATGAATCTTATGGAAATTCCAGCTCTGCTCGCCTGCATCGACTCCGATGATGTTTCAGAAGGCAAAATGTGTGAAATGGACACACATTTTCAGCTGCTTCAAAGACTATGGAGACAGCACACCGGAAAAGAAAGCCCTGCTTTCAGACAATGGAAGAAGTTCAATCAAAATCCGCAGAAAACTCTAGCAACTGTTATCATGACGTTACAGGCTACATTGGCAGAACTGGATACAGATGGCATCCGGTATATGTTCTCCGGTGATAATATGCAGATCGAAAAAATTGGTATGCAGAAAACTGCCGTATTTATAGAAATCAGTGATACTGACCGTTCCAAGGATTTATTTGCCAATATCTTCTACGGACAGGCTATGAACACACTCTGTTCTGTTGCAGATGTTCAGCCTGACAGCCGGCTTCCCGTTCCGGTACAGTTTATTCTGGATGATTTCGGAACAAACTGCCGGATTGACGGTTTTGAAAATATGATTGCCAATATTCGTTCAAGAAATATCTCTGTTATGCTGATGCTTCAGTCGCAGTCTCAGCTTGAAGCAAGCTATGACATCAGTGCACATACGATTATGGAAAACTGTGATACTACTGTCTATATGGGCGGAAACGATCCGCTTACTGCTGAGACGATTGCCAAACGCTGCAATGTTCCTGTATATCGCATTCTCAACATGCCGCTGAGTACCAACTGGACACTCTGCCGCGGTGAGAAGCCCCGCTTCGGCCGGACGGTAGATATTGCAGAATATGTACTTCTGCCGGAATATGAGCATTATCTTGATATTCCCTGATTGATTTTCTTCACAGAAAAAAATATACCCTCACGGTACAGCAGTACCATGAGGGTATATTTTTTTAATTACTCTGAATTTTGATTATCCTGATGGATATAATCAATAATAGCAATATAATCCGTCAAGTCTTCCAAAGGTGCTTTATGTGTTCGTCTCTGTTCGGAGGCGACCAGTTTACGCAGAACCTTATCCAGCAGACTGACTCCGTTTTCATCGGGTTCGAGCCAGATGTCATAATAATGCCGGACATTCTGCCATTTAGGATAATCGGAAGGGATATTTTTCCATGCGCATTGTTCTTTCATAAAATACAATATACCACAGAATGTATCATACAAATCATATTTTCTGGGATGTCTTTCCTGTCTTGCTTCTTCCAATTGTTTACGGATTTCTTCAAATTGTTCCCGTGTAATATCACTAGAATACTGTCTTTTCATTTTTAATTCAAGTTCCTTTTTAATTAAAATTAAATTTCTAAGCAAACAAACCTGAATTATTATAACACATCAGAAGAAAAATAGCAAGAGGAAATTGAAAAAAATTTTAAAAAAATTTAAAAATTTTGAAAATAAAAATTCCGGTATTTTCATACCGGAATCAGTGGGAGAGGATGGATTCGAACCATCGAAGCGCGAAGCAACAGATTTACAGTCTGCCCCCTTTGGCCACTCGGGAACTCTCCCATATATTCAAGAAAATGAAGCTGGTGGACGGACTCGAACCCCCGACCTGCTGATTACAAATCAGCTGCTCTACCAACTGAGCTACACCAGCACTTTTTCTTTGCTGTGCCGTCTATTGCCTGACGACAGTATTTATTATAGCACATGTCTGAATGATTGTCAAGTCTTTTTTTTAAAAAATTTTAAAAATTAAATTTCTTGTGAAAAATAAATAAAAATCAACATAATTTTTCGTTCAGATTTCTGTCATG
>Ga0326513_10000660_pt1 | contig 29335 bp, 43 predicted proteins | sample 2_2465_0518_D_FD_203654 | JGI IMG/M metagenome (GOLD analysis project Ga0326513, IMG submission 203654) | Bovine rumen microbial communities from UC Davis, California, United States - 2_2465_0518 | ecosystem: Host-associated > Mammals > Digestive system > Stomach > Rumen | place: USA...
CCCAAGCTCACAAAAATGTTTGTTTTTCCTGGTTTTTTGGAATAAACCGGGATTTTGCCATAAAAAGCGAAAAAACGAAAGGAAAACGGGCCGAAATGGAATTAAAAATCGAGAGCCTCCCCGTTTCCGCGCTGAAACCATACGCGAAGAACGCGAAGATCCACACGCCGGAGCAGATCGAGCAGATCAAGGAGAGCATCCGAGAGTTCGGGATGAACGATCCGGTGGGAATCTGGGGAAAAGACAACGAAATCGTCGAAGGACACGGCCGGGTGCAGGCGTGCCAGGAGCTGGGGATCAAGACGGTGCCGGTGATCCGGCTGGATCATCTCACGGACGAGCAGCGCCGGGCGTACGCGCTGGTGCATAACAAGCTGACGATGAACACGGGCTTTGATTTGGAGCTTTTGAAAGAGGAAATCGACAGCCTCGACCTGGACGTGGAGACGTTCGGATTCACCGAGATCCGGGAAGAGGATCTCGCCTTCGACGAGACGGAGATGGACTTCGAAGAACCAGAGGAGCAGCCCGGAGAACCGGAGACAAAGCTGGGCGACCGGTGGAAGCTGGGCGACCACGTCCTGCTGGTGGGAGACAGCACAGACGGCGGTGCCGTCGCAACGCTGATGGGGGGGAGGAAGCTGACCTTCTTCTGACAGATCCTCCATACAACATCGACTACGAGGGCGGCACAGGGATGAAGATCATGAACGACCGGATGAGCGATGACGCGTTCGTGGAGTTTTTGACAAAAGCATTCCGATGCGCGAAGGATGTCATGCGACAGGGCGCCGGCTTTTACATCTGGACGGCGAGCGTGGAACAATTCGAGGCGATGGCAGCCGTAAGACAGGCGGAGATGCAGATCCGGCAGGTTCTGATCTGGAACAAAAGCGTCTTCACCCTTGGCCGGCAGGACTACCAATGGAAGCACGAGCCGTGCCTGTACGGCTGGAAGGAAGGAGCCGCGCATTATTTCATCGACGACCGGAGGAAGGCGACCGTCATCCAGCAGGAGCAACCGGACATGAAGACGATCACCGGCGAGAAGGCGATCGCCATGCTGAAACAGATCCTGGCGGAGGGATTGCAGGAATCCGTCCTGGACGAGAAGAAGCCGAGCCGAAACGCAGAACACCCGACGATGAAGCCGGTGGCATTGATGGAGCGTCTGATCAAAAACAGCACAAGGAAGGGCGACATCGTGCTGGACCTCTTCGGAGGATCCGGCAGCACGCTGATCGCCGCAGAACGGACCGGCAGGAAATGCCGGATCATGGAGCTGGACCCGTTCTACGCTGACGTGATCATCCACCGATGGGAACAGGAAACCGGCAGAAAGGCGGAGAAAATAAATGGCACAGAAGACGCTGAATGAACAGGCGGCCGAGATCATCCGGTTCGCGGAGCGGCGAGGCGTTCAGACTAACTTCTTTTTTTTGACGACCTTCAAAAGATACCAGGTCCAGCTGAACACGCTGACGGAGCTGGAAAAGACGATCAAGGACGAGGGGACGCTGGTCACCAAGGAGTACGTGAAGGGCCGGGGCAACATCTACATCAACCCGGCGGTCAGCGAGTACAACCGGACGACGGACAGCGCCAACAAGACGGTCGGCACGCTGATGAAGATCATCCGGGGCTTCGGACGCGAGGAGGAAGCGGCGGACGAGGTCGACCCGCTCCTGGCGATCATCAACGGAGATGATCCGAGTGATTGAGGAGAAGGGAAGAGAGAGCAAAGCCGTCCGCTACATCCGGGAGAACATCAACCGGAGGACCACGCCAAAGTTCGTCAAGAAGCAGATGCGCGCCTGGCTTCGGATCGCCGAAGGGAAAGACCAGCGCTGGAAAGTTTCAGAACAGAAGCTGCGGCAAATTGAGGCCGTTTTGAAGCTGCTAATCATGCCGAAGGGCCTTCACGCCGGCGAGACGTTATTCGAGGCGTCAACGGGCTACCAATGGCTGATATACACGGCCAGCATTTGCACGGTCAGCCGGGAGGATCCGGGCAAGAGGAAATACCAGACGGTCCTGCTGGAAATCGCCCGGAAGAATTACAAGACCAGCACGGTCGCCGTGCTTTTCATCCTGCTGTTTTTCACGGAGCCAAGGTTCTCGAAGTTCTTCTCCGTCGCACCGGACGGCGCGCTGTCGCGAGAGGTCCGGACGGCGATGGCGGAGATCATCCGAAGCTCGCCGCTGGTGTACGAGTACAGGGGGGCGAAGCGATTCAAAATCCTCCGGGATTATATCCGGTTCATTCCACAGGAATCCGACTTCGTCCCTCTTTCGTACTCGACCAGCCGGCTGGACGGCCGCCTTCCGAACGTCTTTGTGGCGGACGAGGTGGGCGCCTTGCCGTCCCCGTACGCGATCGAGGCGATGCGCAGCGGGCAGCTGAACATCAAGAACAAGATCGGCTTCATCATTTCCACCAAGTACAACACCAGCGACAACCCGTTCGAGGCGGAGGTCGACTACGTGAAGCGAGTGCTGAACGGCACCCAGAAGGACGAGACCGTCTTCGGGCTTTTGTACGAGCCGGACGAGATCAACGGATGGGAGACGGACGACCTCATCTTGAAGCAGGCCAACCCGGCAGCGCTGGAAAGCCCGGAGGTCTGGAAGGATCTGATCCAGAAAAGGGCGCGCGCGGTGGCGATGCCGTCGGCACGGGAGAATTTTTTAACAAAACATTGTAACATCATTTACAGCGGGGCAGATTCGGAGGCGTTCGTGGAGATCACGGACGTCCAGCGATGCCGGCGGGCGTCCATCGAATGGGCGGGCCGCGTCGTCTACCTGGGGCTGGACCTTTCCGAGACGAGCGACAACACCGCGGTGGCCATGGTCAGCGTGGACGAGGACAACAACATCCTGGCGAAGGTCTGGGCGTTCATTCCGGAGGACCGGATCGACGAGAAGACCGCGACGGAGAAGCTGGACTACCGGGAGCAGATGCGACAGGGGACCTGCATCGCGTGCGGGACTCGCGTCATCGACTACGGGACCGTGGAGGACTTCATCCAGACGCTGGAAGAGCGGGAGGGCGTGATGATCCAGGCGGTCGGTTTCGACCGGTGGAACGCCATGTCTTCCGCGATGAAGCTGGAAAAGGCCGGGCTGAACATGATCGAGGTCAAGCAGCACAGCAGCGTCCTGCACCCGGCGACAAAGCTGCTCCGGGAGAAGATCCTGGCGGGCGAGTTCGCCTACGAGCGGAACCAGCTGCTGGAAATCAACTTCCAGAACGCCCGGTGCGTCCGGGACACGAATCTGAACCTGTACGTCACGAAGAAGAAGAGCGCCGGCAAGGTTGACATGGTGGTCGCCATGCTGGACGCGATCTGCATCATGCAGAAGGACTACCAGCTGGCGGAGGCCGGCGCAGATTTCACGATCCAAGTGATTTGACAAGAGAGGAGGCCGAAGGATGGGCCTTTTTGACCGGTTCCGGCGGAGGCCGGACATAAAAGACAAGGCGGGCACGCTGACGCCGGATGACATCCTGCTGGCGGCGCTGATCAACAACGAGACGATCGACCGTGACAAGGCGATGATGCTGCCGGCCGTTTCCTCAGCGGTGGATCTGATCAGTTCCAGCGTCGCGGCGATGCCGGTCCGGCTTTACTGGCGGAAGGACAGCGGGATCGAGGAGATCCCGGACGACCAGCGGGTCCGCCTGCTGAACGGAGACACCGGCGACACGCTGAACGCCTACCAGATGAAGAAGTCCATGGTGGCCGACATGCTGATGGGGAAGAAGGGCGGCGGTTACGCCTACATCCGGAGGCAGAAGAACACGGTGGTGTCCTTGCATTACGTCGAGGACGGGAAGCTGACGATTTACAAGAACGACGACCAGCTGGCGCGGGATTACTACATCCAGGTCGACGGCCACGAGGAAAAATTCCGGCCGTATGATTTCATCAAGCTGCTGCGGAACACCCGGAACGGATGGGACGGCAAGCCGGTCACCGAGGAGGTGACCAAGGCGCTGCAAACGGCCTACCGGACGCTCCTGTATCAGCTGAACCTGGTGGAGACCGGCGGCAACAAAAAGGGCTTTTTGAAGAGCAAGGCGAAGCTGGGGCAGGCGGAGATCAACGCGCTCCGGGAAGCCTGGCGGAACCTGTACACCAGCAGCGAGGAGAACGTGGTGGTGCTGAACAACGGCCTGGAGTTCCAGGAGAGCAGCAACACCAGCGTCGAGATGCAGCTGAACGAGAGCAAGCGGACCCTCAACGACGAGATCCGGAACGTTTTCCACATCTATGACGACTTCGCCCGGACCTTCAAGGAAGGGATCTACCCGATCGTCAAGGCGTTCGAGGCAGCGCTCAACCAGGATCTGCTCCTGGAAAAGGAGAAGCGCAACCGCTACTTCGAGTTGGACATCCGGGAGACCGTCCGGGCCAGCATCAAGGAGAGGTACGAGGCCTACAAGCTCGCGAAGGAATGCGGGCTGATGACCATCAACGAGCTGCGCCGGATGGAGAACCTGGAAGACATCCCAGGGATGGACGTCATCGCGCTGTCGCTCGGATCCGTCCTGTACAACACCGAGACGCAGACCTACTACACACCCAACACCGACACGACCGCCGGCACGTCCGGCGTGAATGTATCACCGGAGGAAGGAGGGGCAGAAGATGAGCAAGAAGAAATTCCTGCGGAATGAGATCAACGGCGCCGTGGACTTCTACCTGTACGGAGACATCGACCGCAAGTTCTGGGGCGATGAGTGCAGCGCAGAGGACCTCCGGGCGGAGCTGGACGACAGCAACGCCAAGACGGTCAACGTGCTGATCAATTCCGGCGGAGGGAACGTCTTCGAGGCGTCCGCGATGGTCAGCCTGCTGAAACGCTACAAGGACCAGCACGACGCGAAGATCGTCGCCTACGTTGACGGCATCTGCGCCAGCGCCGCGACATTCATCGCGATGGCGGCGGACGAGCTGCATGTCTACACGAACAGCATCTTGATGATCCACAAGCCGGCGATCACGACCTACGGGAACGCGCACGACCTGGCGCGGGACATCGAAACGCTGAACGCGGTGGAAAACGACGTGATGATGCCGCTGTACATGGCGCGCACCGAGAAGACGGCGGAGGACATCCAGGGAATGCTGGAAGCGGAGACCTGGTTCACCGGGAATCCGGAATCCGAGGACTACATCGGGAACACGTTCTCCGTGATCCACGAGGAAGAGGAGAAGCAGGTGGCAGCCTTCGTCTCCGAAGCGTTCCGGAATTACCGGCACGTCCCGGAGAAAGTGAAGGAAGAGCTGGCGGCAGAGCTGGCAGCCGAAAAAGAGGCCGAAAACGAGGCGAAAGCCGAGGAGACGACCGAGAACGAGGCCGTGGCGGAAATCACGGCAGAAACGGCCGAAAATGAGGCCGTGAACGACGCTCAAAGCGACGAAGGGCCGGAGATCCCGGACTATTCGCGTTTCGAGGATATGCTGCGGAAAGTGAGGGCAAAACAATGAACAACCGCAAAGCACTCACGGAAGAGCGGAACGAGGCCGTCGAGAGAATGGCGGCGATCCTCGACACCGCGAAAGCCGAGAGCCGGCTGCCGAACCAGCCGGAACAAGAAGAGTTCGACAAACTATACAACCGCGTCGGAGAGATCGACGCGGCCATCTCAATGGAAGAGAGGTTCACCAACATGAACGAGTACATCGAAGCCAAACACGAAGAGATCCAGATCGACGACAGGAAGCAGTTCGCTGACACCATCCGCGGCATCGTGAACGCGGCCGGCAACCTGGCCTACACCAGCACGCCCGTCCCGTCCAGCGTGGCCCGCGAAATCGTTCGCATCGCCACCGAGCTGTCCCCGGTCCTTGCAAGCGTTCGCCGCTACAACACCAAGGGCACGCTGGTGATCCCTGCGTACACCGACGGCATCACCGTCGCCTTCGCGACCGAGTTCAGCGCTCTGACCAGCACCACCGGCGCATTCGCAAGCATCAGCCTGGGCAACTACCTGGCCGGCGCTCTCTGCAAGGTTTCCAAGTCGCTGATCAACAACGCCGACATCGACGTCGTCCAGATCGTCGTTGACGACATGGCCCACGCGATCGCCAGCTTCCTGGAAAACGCCATCCTCAACGGATCCGGATCCGTGACCGGTCTGTCCACCGCGACCAACGTGGTGACGACCGCCAGCGCGTCCGCCATCACCGCTGAAGAGCTGATCGCTCTGGAAAACAGCGTCCGCGACGAGTTCCTGGCCGGCTCCATGTGGGTCATGAACAGAGCGACCCGCGGCGTGGTTCGCACGCTGAAGGACGGCGCCGGCCACTACCTGCTCATCCAGGACGCCAGCGCTCCGTTCGGATACACCCTCCTGGGCTATCCCGTTTACTGCTCTGACAACGTCGACCAGATCGCAACGAAGAAGGCGACCGTCTTCTTCGGCAACTTCGACAAGGGCGCGGCTCTGAAATTCAGCGAGGACATCAACATCGAGATCCTCCGTGAGCATTTCGCAACCGAACACGCCGTCGGTGTTGTGGGCTGGATGGAGTTCGACACCAAGGCCACCAACCCGAAGGCCATCGCCGTGCTGAAGCAGGCTTGACGCCATGCAGGTGCGGGCGCTGAAATCGTTCTGCGGCTGCGCCTCAATGTTTCCGGGAGAGGTCAAAGACCTTCCGGACGAAATCGCAAAAGAGCTGATCCGGAGCGGCCTATGTGAAAAGGCCGCCCCGGAGAAGCCGGCGAAGAAGGCCAGCGGCAAGAGCGCGAAAAAAGACGAGGGCTGACGTCCTCGGAAGAGGAGGAAGCCAAAATGAACGCAATCACCGCATTGTCGGAGATCACCGCCGGGGACGTCCTCGATTATCTGGGATACAGCGCGGGGGACACCATTCTCACCAACGAGCTGAACCTGTACATCGAGGCGGCGAAGGCGTACATCTACAAGTACACCGGGCTGACCACATCCGAGGCCGACGAAGCGCCGGATCTCGCCGTGGCGGCGCTGGTGCTGATCGCCGACATGTACGACAACAAGACGATGATCCCTGCAAATGCCAACACGAACCGCGTGGTCTGGTCGATCCTGGACATGCACAGCCGGAACCTTCTCCCGGAGGTGATGCTGGATGCCCAGGAATAGAACGCTGAACGCGGGCAAATACAACCACTTTATAGCCATTTACGAGGACGAGAGGACCTACGACGCCGCCGGGCTGGAACACAACCAGAAGACGCTGGTGCTGGCCTGCCGGGCATCCATCAAGACCACCAAGGGCTGGACGCTGATCGCGTCCGGGTCCGATTTTGAGGCAGCGACGACCAACTTCACGATCCGAGCGCCGAAGGCGGTCACGATCACGCGGGAAATGCAGATCCTGTTCTCCGGCAAGTGGTACGCGATCCAATACTTGAACAACGTGGACGAGGCCGGCGAGGAGCTGGAAATCCAGGCCAAGGAAGTGACCATGTGATGGCCAAGATGGAGACCAAACTGCCGACGGATCTGATCCGGCGGTTCGACGCCATCACGGCAGAACACGTGGAGATGTTCGAGGAGATCACCCAGGCAGGCGCGGCCGTCGTGGAGGAACACATCCGGCAGCGGGCGCCGCAAGGCGTCAAAGGATCCGAGATGATGGACTGCCTCAAAGTCACGAAGCCGTACCTGTCCCAGGGCGGCGACAAGGTCAACACGAAGGTCGCCTTCTACGGATACTTCACCGACCGGGACGGACGACGGAAGCCGGCGCCGCTGGTGGCTAACGTCTTCGAGAACGGCCGAGGGCCGAACAAGGAGATGCGGCACCCGTTCGTAAAGAAATCGTTCACAGGGAAGGACATCGAGCAGGCGATGCTCGACAAACAGCAGGAGTTCATCAAGGCAAACGGATGGGAGGATGACAGATGAGCAAAACAGCCAACGAAGAGCTGAAAACGCTTTTCTCCGGCTTCGGCCTCACGGTCGACGGCGGGGAAAAGATCCTCATCCCGGCACGCTTCCAGAGGTACGACGACCCGGAGAGAACATCCCCGGATCAGTTCGTGACCTGGGAGCCGGAGCGGGTGACCAGCGCGCTGCGCGCGGATGACGGCATCTACCTGTATTCCGAGGCCTACGACATCACGATCGCGTCGAAGATCGACGCGACGATCTCAATATTTGACATCATCAGCGCCGTGGAGGAGCTGATGATCAACGCAGGGTGGGATTACTCCATCGAGGACAGCTCCGGCATCCAGAGGGACGACGCGAGCGGTTACCGGACGGTCACCCTAAACTTCCGAAAAGAGAGGAGCCTGTGACATGGCAAAAATCGGACTTTCCAACATTTGGTACGCCACCTGCACCGACGCCGGGAACGGCACCGTGACCTACGGAACCGCTACCGCCTTCGGCCGTGCCGTATCCGTCAACGTTTCCGTTGACAACGCAGACGCCCGCCTGTACGCGGACAACATCCTGGCAGAGATTGACAGCCAGTTCACCGGCGGCACCGTTTCGCTGACGGTCGCCGACCAGGACGAGGCGGTCTTCGCCGCGCTGCTGGGCCACACCGAGGCCTCCGACGAGGTCACCAAGAAGGACAGCGACGCCGCTCCCTACGTGGGCATCGGTTACGTTGTCACCTATATGAAGGGCGGCACGCTGGGCTATCGCGGCTACATCCTTTCCAAGGTCAAGTTCAGCGAGCCGAGCGTGGAAGCGAACACCCGCGGCCAATCTACCGAGTTCGGGACCACCACCGTGGAGGGAACCATCATGGCGACCAGCGGCGGAACCTGGTGCAAGGTGAAGGATTTCGCGTCGCTGACCGACGCGGTCAGCTACGTGAAGGCGTTCGCGTAAGACATCCAAAGCAGGGCGCAAGATCCGGGCAGGATTTGCGGCTAAAAATCAAGAGCAGGGCGGAAACCCTGCTCTTATCTTTACGAGGCCAGAAACGGCCTAAATTTGAACGACAGAAGGGACAATGAGATGAAAGACAGAATGGGAACCCTTACAGACGGCGAGCGCAGCTGGCCGATCGTCAACAATCTGAACGTGATGGAGACCATCCAGCAGGAGTTCGGCAGCTGGTCCGCGTGGGCTGACAAGACGGTCACGCGGGGCGGAGAGAAGGAGATCGACATCCGGGCGCTGAAATTCGGAATCATGACCATGATCAACGAGGGCATCGACATCCAGAACGAGGAGACCGGCGAGAACCGGCCGTTCGTCACGATGAAGCAGGTCGGCCGGATCTTGACGGCGGTCGGCATCGAAGAAGCGACGCAGACCATGCAGAAGACGGTCGTGGATTCCGTGGAGACGGAAGAAGGAAAAAACGCATAATTCCCGATGGGGAAGACGAGGAGCCGGACCAGCCGATCAACTTTGCCTGGTTTGAATACATCGGCACGGCGAAGCTGAACCGGAGCGCGAAGGAGGTCGGACGGATGACCTACTACAAGTTCATGGCGCTTTATTCGGCATACCGGGACACGTTCGACGTGGAGCTGATGCTGACGGCATCCGGGACGACCTATCGGGGCTTGCGAGAGAAGCAAATGCGGCAGAATATGGGCTGGTTCTGATCCAGCCCAGGCAGAGACAGGGAGGAAGAAGAAATGGCGGGATTTGGCGGCTCTGTATCGCTCTCCGGCGAGAAGGAATACCGGGAAGCGCTACGGGCAATAAAAGCGAACCTCACCGAGGTCAACAGCGAGATGAAGCTGGTCGATTCGGAGTACGAAAAGAACGACCAAAGCACCGAAGCGCTGGCGGCCAGGACCGAGGTGCTGAACAAACAGCTGGCCAACCAGCAGGAGCAGGTCCGGATCTTGAAGGCGCGCCTGCTCGAAATGGGAGCCGCATCCGGCGAGAACGCGCAGAAGACCAAGGAGCTGACGGCCCGCCTGGAAGCGGAGAAGACGAAGCTGGCGGACGTCGGAAAGGAATCCGGCGAGACGTCCGAGGACTACGCGAAACAGAAGGCGGTCGTGGATCAGCTGGAAAAGAGCGTCCAGGCATCAACGAAAGCGGACGCGTCGAACCAGGCAGCGATGCAGAAGCTCCGGGTGGAGATCAACAACGCCAGCGCAGCGGCCAACAAGACCGAGAAGAGCATCGACACGCTGGGAACCGAGACGCAAGAGACCGGAAACCAATTCAAGGACGCCGGGCAGAAGGCGCTGTCCTTCGGGGACATCTTGAAGGCGAACGTCATCAGCGACGCCATCGTGGGCGGCGTGAAGGCGCTGGCCTCCGCGGTGGCAGCCGTCGCGAAGGAGCTGGCCAACACGGTCAAGGAGGCGGCAGCCTACGGCGACGAGATCAACACGCTGGCAGCGAAGACGAGCCTGTCGACGGACAGCCTGCAAGAGTACAAATACATGGCCGACCTGGTGGACGTTTCCGTGGAGACGATCACCGGATCCTTGACCAAACTGACGAAGAACATGGCCAGCGCGCAGGAAGGATCCGGCGCAGCCGCTGACGCCTTCGCGAAGCTGGGCGTCTCCGTGACGGATTCCGAGGGCAACCTGCGCAGCACGGACGAGGTCTTCCGGGAAGCGATCGCCGCGCTGGGAACGATCAGCAACGACGCAGAACGAGACGCGACCGCCATGGAGATCTTCGGCAAGAGCGCCATGGAAATGAACCCGCTGATCAAGGCGGGATCCGACCGGCTGGCGGAGCTGGCCGAGGAGGCGCACAACGTCGGCTATGTCCTTTCCGGAGATCAGCTGGACGCATTGAGCAGCACCCAGGACGCGATGGACCGGCTGGCGAAGCGCCTGGAAGGGACGAAGAACCAGCTGGCGGCAAGATTCGCTCCGGCGATCAACAACGTGGCGAACCGGGTCCTGCCGGCATTGACGGACGCCGTCGGCGGCCTGTTTGACGCCTTCGACGAGGGAGGCTTCGACGGGCTGACGGACAAGCTGATGGAGACGCTGGACGGGATGCTGGACGCCGTGGTCCGGTACGCGCCGGGCATCATCACGTCGCTGATCAACGGCATCATGGGCGCGCTTCCGCGCCTGGTCAGCACCGCCAGCACGCTGGTCACGACGCTGATCAACGTGATCCTGTCGCCGGAGGTCCTGGGCGGGGTCATTGACGCAGGATTGAAGACCATCGTCGCCTTGATCCAGGGCATCACCCAGGCGGTCCCGCAGCTGCTGGATATGCTTCCGGACATCATCGACACCGTGGTCTACACCCTGCTGGACAACCTGGGGCCGATCATCAAGGCCGGCCTGGATCTCATCATGGCGCTGGCGCAGGGCATCGTGGACGCGCTGCCGGAGCTGGCGCAGGAGATCCCGGAGATCATCACGACCGTCGTGGAGACGCTGATCGACAACCTGCCGGACATCATCCTGGCGGGCATCGACATCGTCATCGCGCTGGTGGGCGGCATCATTGAGGCGCTGCCGGAAATCGTGAAGGCGGTCCCGGAGATCGTCAAGAAGGTCGGGGAGACCTTGAAGGACAAGTGGCCGGAGATCAAGGAACGCGGCAAAGAGATCCTCCAGAAGATCGTGGAGGGCATCGGCGCCGTGCTGTCCAAGATCGGGACGGCCGTGGGAGAGATCTGGCAGACCATGAAGGACGCCTTCGCGGCGCTGGGGACGAAGATCCGGGACGTCGGAAAGAACATCGTGGAGGGCCTCTGGCAGGGCATCAAGGACGCCACCGGATGGCTGAAAGACAAGGTCGTCGGATTCGCGAACGGGATCGGCGACTGGTTCAAGGGCGTCTTCGGGATCCATTCCCCGTCGAAATACTTCGCCGGCATCGGCGGCTTTATGGCCGAAGGTCTGGGCGAGGGATTCTCCGACGAAATGAGGGCTGTTTCGCGTGAGATGACCGACGCGGTGCCCACCAGCTTCTCCGTGACCGGAGGAGCGACAGGAACGACCGGGAATCCGTTCACGGACATGGTCGCAGCGTTCAAGCAGGCGCTGGCCGAAATGAAGGTCGAGCTGGACGGCGAGGCCGCCGGGGCTTTCGTCCAGAAGACCGTCACAGACGCGATATTCGCGTGATTTGAGGAGGGAAGAGACAATGGCAAGCAACAGGCCATGGCTTGAAATAAACGGCGTAAAATCGACCACTATCGCGGGGCTGCTGATCACCAGCGTCCCGCCGGTGGCCAAACCGCCGAGGCGTTACCAATTGCAGACCGTGGACGGGCTGAACGGAGACATCCGGACGGACCTGGGCTATGCAGCGCACGACCGGACGGTCGGCATCGGCCTGGCGGGGACCTACGACGAGGACGCGATCATCGCGTTCTTTGACCAGAGCGGGACGGTCATCTTTTCCAACGAGCCGGACAAGGTCTACACGTTCGACGGGATAGAGGGCTTCGCGATGGAGCGGCTGGCCAGGATGCGCCAGGCGGAAATCATCCTGCACGTGCAGCCGTTCAAGACGTCGGCGGAGGAGACGGAGACGACCATCACGGTCGAGACGGAGACGGACAACACGCCGTACATCTTGCGGCCGACCAATGGCGGCTACACCACGGACGTGACGGCGGTGACGGAAAAGATCGTCGGCGGAAGTGTTGCGTGGAACCAGCTGATCGAGAACGGCAACTTTGCGGACGGAACAGACGGATGGACGAAAGGTTCAGCCATATCCTCGTTGACAGCGACCGGCGGCGTGCTGACGTTTGCGTATTCGGCTGGAACGTCCAACACCAACCGGTGCTTTGCTTCGACAGCGTTCTCATCCATTCCGACTGGGACGGTCGTGATGATTGGATTCACCCTACGCAGGACGGGCGACGATTTCAACGTCAACGTGGCTCTGGCGTCGTCGGCGACAATGGCCAACACCAACCGGAAGATCCTCAACGATATACCGACCAGCTTCCAGCGGTACGGCATCATCCTAACAACGGACACCGAGGCGGTCAAGCGCCTGGTCTTCGGGACGAGATCCGCGACGACCGACGTGGCCGCGTCTTACGAGCTGAAAGACGTCGTCCTGTACAACTTGACGGCGATGTTCGGAGAGCCGGTGGCTTCTGCCATCGCCGCGATGGAGACGGACGAAGAGGGGGCAGGCGTGGCGTGGTTCCGGCAGTCTTTCCCGGCGGCATACTACGCAACAAACGCCGGCGAGGTCATCAGCGTCAACGCCTCGGCGCACGAGATGACTGGCTTCAACCTGCTGGATGAGGACACCGTGCTGACGGGGCTGACCGGCATCACAAAGACAGATGAAGGATGGACGGGATTGGGGACGCAGTGGATAACCAGCACCAACGTCAATGGCTGGGAGGGAATCACCTACATGCCAGGTGTCTCGTATTGTGCAGCGGCCTACATCGTCAGCGCGGTCTCCACAAACGTGAGGGTCCGGTGGAGATATACCGATGGCACATATACCCAAGGCAATTTCATCCAACCTGGCGCCGATGGTGTTTCCGTGGTCGCGAGTGATCCAAGCAAGACCATCTCGAGGATGCAGATCACTTATGGGTCGAACGCCGGCAACATCACGTTCAAATGGGCGAACATCAGCATCAGCAACGCCGACCGCAACGGCACGCATGAAGCATACACAAAGACCAGCTATCCGCTGGACAGCTCGCTGATCCTGCGAGGCGTTCCGAAGCTGGACACGGGCAACCTATACTACGACGGCGACACCTACGAAGCCGACGGGACGGTGACCCGGAAGTTCGCGGAAGTGGATCTCGGAGATCTGACGTGGAGCTACAGCTCAATCAATGGATATTACTCGTCGTCCGAGCTTTCGGTGCCTTGCAAGATCATCATTGACGGCAGAACTATTCCGGAGATGGTGGTCTCTCGCGGATATGTGATCTCGTCTTACGCAGAGAGGGCAGACAAGACAGTCGGCCAGCTGAACAACGGGAGAATCTTCGTGGTGGATTCAGCATATACCACGTCCGCCGATCTGAAGGCGGCGCTTGTCGGGGTCATGGTGGTCTACTGGATCGAGACAGAAACCACCGAGACCGCCGACGCGTTCACCGTTCCGCAGGCCGTTGACGCCTACGGCACGGAGGCCTATGCGGTCACGGAGACGGACGGCGTGGCTATTCCGGTCGGACACGAATCGACCTACTTAGTGGAGGGGAACGCGACCATCACGAACGAGGGCAACAGACCGAGCGAGCCGACGCTGGTCATCACCGGATCCGGGTTTGTCGGCGTCTATCTTGACGACGTCCAGAAGTTCAGACTGAATCTCGGATCCGGGAAGACCATCACCATCGACACGCACGAACAGGAGGCCTTCTGGGCGGACGGCACCTTCGCGAACCGGGCGGTCGTCGGTGAGTATTCGCGCTTCCGGATCCCGCCAGGCGCGCACGTCATCAGCATTTCCGGAGGAGTGACCAGCGCCAGCATCGATGGCGTCAGCCTCTGGACATAAAGGGGGGTGAGGACATGATCAAGCTATTCGGAACGACCGACCGGACGTTCCAGAGCAACGGCGACCGGGTCCTCAAAGCGACGAAATGCGTCGAGCATAACGAGGACAACGGGGACAACTACATCACCCTGGAAGTGCCGCTGATTTATGCGGACGACATCAGCGCGGGACGGATCATCACCGTCCCGACGCTCCGAGGCGAGCAGGCGTTCCGGATCCGGGACTACACCCAGACAGGGAAGACCATCACCTGCAAGGCGTGGCACGTTTACTACGACGCGGAGAATTACCTCATCGAGGACAGCTACGTGGTCGACAAGACCGGCGCCGCAGCGATGGCGCACCTCAACGCGGCGACGGACCAGACGTCGCCGTTCACGGTCTCCTCGGACATCGCAACGCAGAACAGCTTCCGGTGCGTCCGGAAGACGCTGGCGGAGGCGTTCGGGGAGGTTTGCGAGCGGTGGAACGGCCACCTGTTGCGGAACAACTGGAGCGTCGCCGTCAATGCCAGCATCGGGAAGGACAACGGGGTCAACATCCGGTACGGAAAAAACATCCAGAGCATCAGCGCGGTCTACAATTGGAGCGACGTCGTGACCAAGCTGCTGCCGGTCGGAGCAAACGGGACCACGCTGGCGGAGGTCTACGTTTACAGCGCGACGCAATACGAGATCCCATACTCGAAGATCATGGAGTACGACCAGACCAACATCAGCCAGGAGGACTACACCGACAGCGATGGCAACGTGGACATCGACGCCTACACCGCCGCGCTGGAAGAGGATCTCCGGGCGAAGGCGCAGGCCTACGTGGACGCGCACAGCGTCCCGGTCGTGACCTACACGCTGAAAGCATCCCCGGAACGGGTGACCGGCATCGGGGACATCATCAGCGTCAAGGACGAGCGGCTGGGCATCGACCTGCTGACAACGGTCACGGCGTACGACTACGATTGCATCCTGGGCAAGGTCACGTCGGTCGTGTTCGGCAATTACCAAAACAGGCTGAAAGATCTGACAACACAAATCAAGACAACCGCCGAACAAGCGGCGGCGAGTGCATCCACGGCGACCAGCATCGGGCTGACGACCAGGCTGGAAGAAGCGACCGGCAGGATCTGGGCGGCGATGGGCGACAGCTATGTCATCTACGACGGGGACAAGATCCTGGTCGTGGACCGGCTGCCAAAGGAGACCGCGCAGAACGTGATCCTCATCAACGCCGGAGGCATCGCCGTCGGGCAGAACGGGATCAACGGGACCTTCAACAGCGTCTGGGGCATCGACGGAACGTTCAACGCCCAGGCGGTGGACGTCATCAATCTGACGGCGTCAATGATCCAGGGCGGCACGCTGACGCTCGGCGGGCAGGACAACGCCTCCGGGCTGATGGAGCTGCGGGCAGAGGACGGGACGCTGATCGCACAGATGGACAAGGACGGGCTGACCATGTACGGCAGCGACGGCGGCTATCTCAACATCAACCAGGCGGACGGCCTGGTCGGCTACGATCCGGACGGGAATGCGATTTACTGGGCGAGCGGTTCCGAGTTTCACATGGCCATGGCCGTGGTGGAAAACGAGATCAGCTTCGCGGACAGGATCCGCTTCATCCCGATCACGGTGACGTCCGGAGGCACGACCGTCAACGACGGCATCGGGCTGGTGTCCGCGCAATAAGGAGGGAAGACCATGGCATCATCCGGGTCATTTAACACGACCACCTACGGCGGCTTCTACATGACCTTCTCCTGGTCCGTGAGGAGCCAAAGCAAGGCGGGTAATTCAACGACAATCAACTGGTCCTTGAAGACAGCAGGAGCAGCCGCGCAGGCGGACGGAATGGTCCTCAAATTCGGCAGCACGACGGTCTGGACGATGGACGACAACGTGACCTATTCCGCCGGGACGACGGTCGGATCCGGGACCTACACCATCACCCACGGAGCAACCGGGACGAAGACCTTCGCCGCCTCCTTTGGCGTTGACGCAGAGCAGAAGAGCGCACGGCTGACCGGATCCGGCAGCTGGTCCCTGCCGGCGATCGACCTGTCGAGCGTTCCGACGCTTTCCGCGTCGTCCGTGACCCAGGGGCCGGCGGTGACGGTCTACTACAACCGGAGGTCCACCAGCTACGTCCACGATTTGAAGGCGATCATCGGCGGGACGACCTACACCATCGCGAGCTGGTCAACGTACAGCTACGGGGCATTCAACACGTCCACCTACGCCTCCGAGATCTACGCGGCGATGGGACCGACAGGAACCAGCACGACGGTCACCATCAGCGTGACGACATTCAACGAGAACCTGTCGAACCTTGGGACCAACACGGTCACGCTGACCGTTTACGCGAAGGAGACCGGGCCGACCGTGGGCGCCTGCACGTACGCGGACACCAACGCCGGCGTCGTGGCGATCACCGGAAGCAACCAGACGCTGGTGCAGAACAAGTCCACGCCGCAGGTGACCATCGCCTCGATGGAGGCCGCGAACGGGGCAAACCTTGCCAGCGTTCAGATCCTGCGGAACGGCGTCTCGATCGGCAGCGCATCGCTGTCCGGATCCACCGCCAGCAACGTCAACATCACGATGGGCGCGAAGAACATCGGCGAGGCGTTCGACGCGGTCGTCCGGGTGACGGATTCCAGAGGATACAAGACCGACAAGACGATGACGATGACGTTCGTCGCCTACGCGGACCCGATGGCGACTATCAGCTGCAAGAGGCAAAGCAACTACTACGCGGCGACCGACCTGCTGGCCAACGCGTCCTTCTCCCAGATCGGCAGCAACGCGCTGACCATGACCTACGCGACAGCCGAGAGCGGGGGAAGCTACGGAGCGGAGACGACGCTGACATCCGGAACGACCACGACGCTGACCCTGGACAACACCAAGAGCTGGAACGTCCGGGTGTCCCTGTCGGATTCCTTCGGAGGATCCAAGACCTACATCGTGGTGGTGGACATCGGGATCCCGATCGTCTTCTTTGACCGGCTGCGCCGTTCCGTCGGCGTGAACCAATTCCCGGACCACGACGGCACCCTGGAAGTGACCGGCGACATCTGGCTGAACGGGACGAAGATCACCGGAGGCGGAGGCGGCGGAGGATCCAACGAGATGCTGACGATCACCATCGACGGGACGTCCTACCAATACGACGGCAGCGCTCCGGTCAGCATCACCATCACCAACGGAAACGAGGTGAGCTATTGATGGCCACCGTTACGGTCAACGACCAATATCTGACGGACATCGCGAACGCGATCCGGTACGCCAACATCCCCAGGAAGGACGACACGTTCAAGCCGGCAGAGATGGCGGCAGCGATCAGAGGGGCGCGGGATTGGATCATCAAAGACGGCAAGACGCGGCTCTGGCTGGAAATCGACAACGCGCTCCTGCTGACACAGCAGCTGGCCATCAACGTCAACAGCCTGTCCGGGCTGATCGATTGGGGAGACGGCACGACGTCCTCCACGTTGGCCGCGCAAAACACCTACACCCACACGTATGGCGCTACCGGGACCTACGTCATCACGATCACCCACGGCGGATCCAACATGGCGAGCGCTCCGGGATCCTCAGCCTGCATCATGGGGACAAGATCTAAGAGGCAACCGTGGCTGTCCTGCTTGAAGCGGGTGGAGATCGGCGAGCGGTTCCCGACCATCGGCGCTTACACTTTCCAATATTGCTTTGGCCTCCGCGAGGTATACGTCCCGAAGACGACGACCACATTCAACACGCAGGTGTTCCGGGATTGCAGAGGGCTGAATCGGATGATTTTCGAGGACGGCCACCCGGGCTTCAACACGGCCAGCACACTAGTCTGGTATAACAACTATGGGCTGATCGACGGGACCTTTTACGGCAAGCTGACCGGTGCGACCGTGCAGGCCCAGACCTTCCAGAACTGCCTGTCCTTGCTGACGGTCACGATCCCGGCGCAGGTGACCACCATCAACGCCAACGCATTCAACGGGCTGACGTCGCTCCATGAGATCCACGTCAAGCCGACGACACCGCCGACCGTGGCCAACGCGAACGCCTTCACGTCTCTGAATGCGGATTGTAAAATTTACGTCCCGACGGCCAGCCTGGCGACCTACCAGGCGGCGAACATCTGGTCGACATACGCCAGCCAGATGGTGGGAGAATAAGAGAACGAGAGGCGGTTTCTCTCTTTCCCCATTTGACAACATTTTTGACAACATCACCCCGTGTCAATTCGTGTCAATTCGTGTCAATTCGTGCCACCTTTGCGGAGGAACAAAAACAAAGAAAATCCGCGGAAATGCTTGATTTTACAGGGGTTTTCAAGCAATCCGCGGATTTTTTGATTCTGGCGGAGAAGGAGAGATTTGAAATCTCATCGATTTCCAATAAATAAAGGCATCTCCGGGAGGGGTGACAACACTTTGACAACATCCCGGAATTTCCGTTTCCTTTTTTTAGATTTTCAGCGCGTCCAGCTTCCGGGCCTCCTGGCGCCGGTGTTCCTCCGACAGGTGGGTGTAGATCCCCAGCGTCGTGTTGACGTCCGCATGACCGAGGAAGGCCTGCGCGGCCTTCACATCCACGCCGGAGGAGTACAGGATCGTGGCGTAGGTGTGCCGGAGCATGTGGGGCGTGACCTCTTCCAGGCCGGTCAGCTTTTGCCACTTCTTCCAGATCCTGGAGACGCCGGCATTCGACAGGGCCTTCCCGGTCTGATCCGGAAAGAGCAGGCCGGACCGCTTCCGAGGAAGCGCAGACAAGAGGATCTCCGGCAGCGGGACCAGGCGGACGCCGGCTTCGGTTTTTGGATGATCCTTGACCGCTGCCGCGTTCCCGTGCCATTCCAGCGTCTTGTTGACCCGGACCGTCCGGGCGTCGAAATCAACATCCGAATATTTGAGGGCGAGGGCCTCGCCGCGCCGGCACCCGGTCAGCAGCAGGAAGGCACCCAGGAAGCCAACCTCGCCGTCCCCCATGTGGTCCACGACCGCTTTGATCTCTTCGGAGGTCAAGGCGGTCCTTTTTTTTGCCGGGACGGCACCCTTCGGAGCGGCCACGAACGTCATCGGCGAGCTTTCGATGTACCCGCGGACGACAGCGTGCCGGAAGATCATGTTCAGAACGCCGTGGCGCGTCTTGACCGTTTTTGAGGACTTCCTGCGGGCATAATCCCGGAGGAAGGCGTCCAGATCGGCGGCCTTTATTTCGGCGATTTTATGGCCCGAAAATTCCGCCAGGACATCATCCAGGGCGGGGCGGTACGACTTGACGGAGCCGGCCTCCAGCGTGGGGAAGTGGTCGTCGGCCCATTCCTTGGCGACGGTCTCAAACAGGACGGACCCGGAGCGGCGCTTTTTCAGATCCATGATTTTGCGATTGATTTCCCGCTGGGCGGATCGTTCGTCCGGCGCGGAGGAGTACACGAAGAACCGCTCGTTGTCGATCTGGACCGATTGGCACCAGCGGCCGTCTTTCCGGCGGGTCATTCTTTCGGATCCTCCGCCGGCGCCTTGCCTTCCTCTTGCAGGACGCGCAGCGCGGTCATCAAGATCGTCAGCTTCCCGTCATCAGAGGCCAGGCGGAAGGCGCGGACCACGGAGGCCTCGAACGGATTCCGTTCCTCCGGGAAGGAACTGACGAACGACGCAGCAGGAGAGGCCGCCGCGGATTCATCGTCCGGCAGCAGGTCTTCCGGAGAGCATCCGAGGACTTCCGCAAAGGTTTGAAGGCGGGATTGCGGAATGGTCGTTCTTCCGGTTTCGATAAATGTGATCGCGGTCTTGCTGGCATACCCGACGCGGGCGCCGAGTTCCTCCTGGCTGATTCCGGCGCGTTTTCGCAAAGTACGGAGCTTTTCTGCCTGGGTCATCGTTTTCACCTCTTTAAAAATTCTGAAACCATTTTATAGGAATGAAAGCAAACTGTCAACAAATGTTTTTCAAACCGCAACAAAAGCAACCGAAAAAACGCTGCGTTGCGGTATCCTTTAAAACAGACACAAACACCCTTGAAAAAATATTGAAAAAATTTTGTCAAAACCGATTGACAAACAACCTTTAAAGATTTAAAATACTTGACAGACGGGCCGAGAAATGGCCGGACTTCAAACACCAAAGGAGACCACAACGATGACACAGCTGAAAGACCTTAAAAAGGGCGACTTCTTCACCAAGAAGGCGATCGAGAACCCGACCGAGAAGCAGGTCTGGATCCGCGGCGATTACGACCGCAGCGAGCGCAAGTACGAATGCACCAGGTTCGACGACATCTGCGCGACCTGCTACATCCAGGGCGCCAAAGAGGTCTACACCGAGTTCACGTTTTGAGGAGGGGACGAGATGATGACCCGATTGATCGCAACGATTGACGGCGAGTACGTGACCGAGAGGCTGTACACCTGCGGACGCCAGGAGGCGCTCGAAAAGTTCTTGAAGAGCGAGCCGCAGCTGGTCGGCGTGGCGGAGATCCGCTGCGAGGATTACGACATCAACGACCCGAAGAACGAGGAGCATTTCCGGGCTTATTGCCGGAGCATTGGATGAGGAGGTGACCGTAGGATGACGACAACCGGCAGCGCCTACGAGGACAACCTCGCGAGGATCTGCGAGCGCTTCCCAGGACGGGAGCAGCTGAACAAGACACAGGTGGCATCGTTCCTCGGAATCAGTCGGGCCAGGGCGGCCCGGCTCTTCCGGTGGAACCGGACGGGAATGATCACGCTGGCGAGCCTGGCCCGCCAGCTGATCGACAACAACGAAAGGAGCAACGAAAGATGACAGAAATGGTACACGAAGCGCTCTGCTACATCGCGGGGATCTTCTTCTGGTCGACGGCGACCGTCCTGGCGGTCAGCGGGCTGATTTGCGGGACGCTGGCGCTGATCCAGAAGCGCAAGGCGCAGGAGGAGCGGCCGCTCCCGAAATGGATCCGGAGGATGAGCTGATGCTGGAAAACGGATGGTACGCCACCATAGACCGGAAGATCGCCCAGGACGAGCCGAAACGGATCACCTACTGCGAGGAATGCGGCGAGTGGATCTACGAGGGCGACGAGGCGCTCCGGCTGCCCGGAGGCGGCTGGATGTGCAGCGAGTGCGTGAGCAAGAACCTGCACGAGATGACGGAGGATGACGAGGAATGAAGAAGATCGGAAACGCCAACAAGATGACCCGCGAGGAATGGCTGGACTTCCGCCGGGCCTACATCGGAGGATCCGACGCGGCAGCGGTCCTTGGGCTGAACAAGTACAAGAGCGCGCTGGCCGTGTGGAGCGAAAAAAAGGGCATTCTGACGGCACAAAGCGAAAGCGAAGCTACAAGGCAGGGCCGCGATTTGGAGGCCTACGTGGCGGCCAGATTCGAGGAGGAGACCGGGAAGAAGATCCGGAACGACGCCGGGATCTACATTGACGAGGCGCGGCCGTGGATGGGCGCCGACATTGACCGGATGCTGGTCGGCGAGCCGGCGATCCTGGAATGCAAGACGACGCAGAACAGGGCCGGCTACAATTTCGAGCGCGGCGAGCTGCCGCCGACCTGGTACGTGCAGGTGATGCACTACATGGCCGTGACCGGGAAGGAGCGGGCCTACGTGGCGGTGTTGGAGTTCGGGAAGGGATTCCACATCATCCCGGTCGAGCGGAACGAGGACGAGATCGCAGCGCTCCGGCAGGCCGAGGAGCGCTTCTGGAAGGACTACGTGGAGGCAGACGTCCCACCGGATCCCGACGGATCCGAGAGCGCCGGCGAGGCCGTCCGCGAGATCAACGCGGAGACCAGCGAGGAGGCCGGGACCGTGATGCTGTACGACATGGAGGACGACTTCGACGCGCTGGACGAGCTGACGCAGCAGAAAGAGGAGATCAGCAAGGCCATCGACCAGATCAAGCAGAAGATCTGCATGGAGATGGGCGACGCGGTCGAAGGGATGACGATGCACTACAAGGCAACCTGGAAACCCAGCACGCGGACGACGATCGACACGAAACGCCTCCGGAAGGAGCGCCCGGAGATCTTCGCCGCATATTCCACCACATCAACCACCCGGACCTTCAAGTTCGGCAAATTAAAGGAGGACATCTCATGAAAACCACAGCCAACGACACCATGATCCAGACCGCAACGGCGGCACAGACCGCGCCGCGCGAGAAGACGCCGGCACAGGCGATGAACGCGATCCTGTCCAGCGAAGGAACGAAGAAGCTCCTGGAAAACACCCTGCACGAGAACAGCGGAGCGTTCACCGCCAGCGTGCTGGACCTGTACAACAGCGACAAGCTGCTCCAGAGCTGCCCGGCGCAGGAGGTCTTCGCCGAGTGTTTGAAGGCGGTCAGCTTGAAGCTCCCGATCAACAAGCAGCTGGGCTTCGCGTACGTGATCCCCTACAAGGGACACGCCCAGTTCCAGCTGGGCTACAAGGGCCTCCTGCAGCTTTGCATGAGGACCGGCGCCTACAAGCACATCAACGCCGGCCCGGTGTACGAGGGCGAGCTGGTCAAGGTCGACAAGCTGACCGGAATGGTGGACCTTTCCGGCGAGCAGCTGTCCGAGGATGTCATCGGTTACTTCGCCTACATCGAGACCATCAACGGATTCTCCAAGGCGCTCTATTGGAGCAAGCCGCGGCTGATTGAACACGCGAAGAAGTTCTCGAAGAGCTACCAGCAGGGCGCCCAGATCTGGCGGGACAACTTCGACGAGATGGCGACCAAGACGGTCCTGCGGAACCTGCTGTCCAAGTGGGGCGTCATGTCGGTCGAGATGACCGGCGCGATGGAGGACGACCGCGCAGAGATCGCCGACAAGGTGATCCAGGGCGAGCCGGAGCCGGTGCCGGCAGAGTATCAAGAGATCCCGGCAGAGGGATGAACGAGGCCGGAGCGGCCCGCGCCTTGTGTCCGTTTTACGTGACCGAGACCACCACCTCGGTCACCTGCGACGGCCTGCTGGGGCTGACGGTCAACCACCGGTTCCTCAACGGCGCGGACAAGAGACAGACGACGGCCAGATATTGCTGCGACAAATGGCAGGAATGCCCGATGACGCGGGCGATCATGGCCGAGAAATTCACGGAGGGAAAGACATGACCTACACGAAAGAAATGAAGGCGCAGGCCTTCGAGATGAGACAGACCGGCGCCAGCTGGCAGCAGATCGCCGACACGGTCGGCGGGACGAAGCAGGGAATCCGGGCGGCGCTGCAATCGGTCCTCAACGACACGAGGCACCGCGAAATGATCTACCCGGAGATCGCCAAAGAGCTGAACGCCAGAGGATGGACGCAGAACACCCTGGCAGAGAAGACCTGCTTCAACGCCGCAACGATCAGCCAGGTCCTGCGCGGCAGGCGCGAACCGACGCCGAAGCTGATCCGGGCGGTGGTCCTTACATTCAGAAAGCCGGCGGAGCTTTTATTCCGCAGAGAGGAGACACAAGCATGAACGTTGTGATTTTGAGCGGATACCTCACGAAGGACTACCCGGAGATCCGGACGACCGGAACCGGCAAGAGCGTCTGCTCCTTCTCCATCGGGGTCAACACCGGATGGGGCGAGAACAAGCAGACCTACTTCCCGAATCTGATCGCATGGAACCAGCAGGCCGAGTGGATCAGCAAGCAGCCGAAGGGGACGCCGGTGCAGATCTCCGGCTGGATCAGCGAGAGGAAATGGACGGACAAGGAAGGCAACGAGCGGAAGACGGTCGAGATTACCTGCAACACGGTCGAGACCATGGGCAGAAAAGCATCAGACGCCGAGCCGCAGCAGGATCCGAGACCGGAGAACCGGGCGCTCTACCAGCCGCGAAACTTGACCCCGAACCTTGACCGCAACGGGCAGCCGATACAGGCGGCGCCGCAGCAGACGATCACGCCTAATTACACCGTATACAGCAACGACGACGACCTGCCGTTCTAACCATCAACGAAGGAGGCCACCCAGATGGCACGCAAGGATCCCGGCCAGAGCGCCGGCTGGATAAAACTGCATAGAAGCATCACCGGCTGGCGGTGGGCGCGGGATCCGAACGTTTTCCGCCTCTGGGTGCAGCTGCTCCTCATGGTGGACTACGAGACCGGCGAGCCGATCCGGACGACGCTGCCGGAGCTTTCCGAGGAGACAGGGCTGACATTCAAACAGACGCGGCTGGCCGTGGAGAAGCTGAGCAGCACAGGGGAGATTGTGGTGACTGTCGGAAAGCGCCGGCACGGGCTTCTGATAGCGGTCCCGAAGTTCACGGAATACCAAGGGCATAAAACAGGGCAGAATGTAGGGCATAAAACAACCACCACCGAAACGCCAATAAATAAAGGCAACAACGGCAACATAAGCGCCGACGGAGGGCATAAAACAGGGCATAAAACAGGGCAGGAAAACGCCTCGCCTTCATTTATTAAAAAAGAATTTAAGAAGAAGAGTGAAGAATCGCGCACGCGCGAGGGAACATTTGACACCGAGGACTTCTTCCAGGCAGCGCTGCGCAGATCTTACGCGGAATACGAAAAGGAGGACAGCGACAATGCTGGGCGAAAGGACACGTTACAAGGATAAGAACGGCCGGACGATCTGGGTCGGCGATTGGGTCCATGTCGAAGAAGATCCGGTTAAACATCGCGGCGGCACCCTTGACTATGAGGGCATCGTGGAAGTGTTGGCCGACGGGACGCCGATCGTGACGTACTACGATTTTGGAATGAGCGAATACACGCCTCTCGGCTATTTTCCGAAGACCGGAAGAGAAGTGATCACGCGCTACGAGAAGGAGTCCAAGGATGCTGATCTTTAGAAACAAACGGACGAAGAGGATCTACCACGGAGGTGACTTCAACTTCGCGCCGCCGAAGCCTCTATACGCCGACGGGATCAACTGGCTCCCGATGTTTTTCACCGAGGAAAGCATCGAGCGGGAACGGAAGCGCCGGAACCTGCCGGAGGACAAGTTCGAGGCTGTCCCGGTGGCGCTGGTGGATCTGAGAACGGGCGCCACGATCAAGTGGCAGAAGGAGGACACAAAGACATGATCGAGCGGATCATTTTCAACGTGACCGGCGAGCCGGTCGGAAAAGGCCGGCCCAGGTTCTACCGGAGAGGGAAGGGCGTCGGAACCTACACGCCAGACAAAACCCTGGAATACGAGCAGCGGATCCAGATGGCCTTCATGCAGGCCTGGCACGGAATCGACCAGCCGCCGGCATTCCCGGAGGGCGTGGCGGTCAAGATGCAGATCATGGCCACATTCGGCGTCCCGAAGAGCGCCAGCAAGAAGAAGGCGACCGAGATGCTGGAAGGATCCATCCGACCGCTGAAAAAGCCGGACGCGGACAACATCGCGAAGATCGTGGCGGACGCGCTGAACGGGATCGCCTACAAGGACGACACGCAGGTGGTCGAGATCGAGGTCCGGAAGATCTACGGAAACCTGCCGCGGATCACGGTCAACCTGGAAAGGATCTGACACCACCGCGGGGAAAAGGCGAGCGACCCGGAGGGAATGTAGATGGCAGCCGCAGGAGCCAAGCGGCGCCGCGTTCCGACGGAGGGCATAGCCGGCGGAGCGAAACTTCGGGAGAAGGGCGTCTCCTTTCGTCAAGCCGGGCGGCATACAGGGCCGCCTATCCGGCACCGCGGCCGGATGAACGCCGGGCAACCGGCTCCCCGCTTTTTTCAAAAAGTAAACAGCCAGAGAACAAAAAGGCATCAAAAACCAGGCGAAAAACGCCAAAACTAAACACCAAGGAGGACACAAGGATGGAGCAGGAGAAGATCCACGTGCTGCGCAGGAAGCCTGGCGCGGCAGCGTACGAGATGATCTGCATCGATAACAATCTCGATGCATTTCAGACGCAAGTCGGCGGCTATATTGAGGTTCACCCGTTCAACGGGGACGGGCTGGTGGTCGTTTGCGACGAGGAAGGGAAGCTCAAACGGAAGGGATTCACGGCGATGATCAACGGGCAGAAATACGTCGGGACGATTCTGATCGCCGCGACGGACAAGGACGGAAATTTCAAGGACATGGAGGCGTGGATGTGGTCATGACGCAAGAAGACCCGATGGTGAAGCTGGTCTCCGGAATGATCCCGGAGGAAAAGAAGCCGGAGCCGGAAAAGAAGAAGATGGGACGGCCGGCAGGGAAGGCCGGGGCGAAGCTCCGGACGGAATATGCGCCCAGGGCGAGATCCAACGAGGAGACGCAGGAGGAGGAAGAGATCCGGCAGGCACAACTGGCGAAATGGTACACCAACTACCCGTGCGAGGCTTGCCAGAAGACCAGCCGCTGCAGCACACCGTGCGAGGCGTGGCTGTTCTGGTTCAAAAAGGCCTGGAAGGAAGAAACCGCAAGGCTGCGCGGAGACCTGCCGCTGGACAAGACGCGGGTGATGCGGGAGATCCGGAAGGTCTTCTGCCGGAAGGAAGCAACGAAGGAAGACAGACAGGCAGCGCTCCGGATTTGCCGGAACCTGTTCGGGCCGACAGAGGCCGAGAAGCTCGCGAACATCCGCGGGATCACGATGGAGGATTGAACAATGGGACAGAAGAGCATCTACAAATGCGATCCGGATCTGAACGTGGAATGCAGGAAGACAGCCTGCGGGGAATGCCTCTACACGACGCGGGAGGAATGCCGCGCCGGGCAGACGATCACCAAGGAGACCAGGCTGGCCAGCTGGGAGAAGATCCGGGAGACGCTGAACGCCAGGGAAAACCGGATCTTCGAGATCCTGCTGACGGGATCCAAGACTGCCGAGGAGGTCGCCGAGGTCCTGGCGGATGATCTGGGCTATTATGACCGGAACGCCGCAGCGCCCAGGATGACCGAGATGGAGCGCAGGGGCGTCTTGAAGATCATCGGCAAAAGGCAGAGCCGGCGCAGCAGGAAGAACATCGCGGTGTATTCCATCGCGTGAGGCGAAAAAAGGGGCCTTTTTAAGGCCTTAAAAGAAAAGGCGGGCGCAAGCTCGCCTCTCGCCGTTGAGGGCGAAAAAGGCGGCAGGAATGGGCGATAATAAAAGCGAGGGATGAGGGATGACAGAACAAGAGCTGCGGCGCGTTTATGAGATAAAGCGGGAGATCGGCAGGATCGAAGCGCAGATGCGGGAACACCAGGGCAAACCGGGCGCGGAGAAGCTGACGCGGATCCTGCGGGAACACCAGGCGAAGCTCATCCGGGAGAAGGAAGCCGTCCTCCGGTACATTCTGGACATTGAGGACGACACCGTCCGGCTGATCGCCTTCATGCGGTTCTTCGAGGGCAAGTCGTGGGAGACCATCGCCAAGGTGCGATGTTACGACAGGACCAGCTGCGCGAAGATCCTGCGGAAATGGCTGCGCGAGCATTCCGACGAAACATTCCCATAATTCCCAAAACATACCGACACGGAAGGAGGCGGACGGAAGGATGACAGAGGCGATCGTGGTGGCGATCATCTCCGGCTGTTTGACCCTTCTGGGGACGGTGATCACGGTGACGGCAACCAGCAAACGGCAACAGACGCAGATGGAGACAAAGATCGCGGTCCTGGATCAGCGGATAAGCGATCTGACCAGGAGCGTGGACAGGCACAACAACTTCGCGCAGCGGATGCCGGTGCTGGAAGAGAAGGCCAAAGAAACCAGCCGGAGGCTGGACATCTTGGAGAAAGAGAGGAAACAAGCATGAAGCTCAACTGGAAGATCCGGTGGCGCAACACGACCTTCGTGGTCACGTTTTGCACCCTGGTGATCTCATTCATCTACCAGCTGCTCGGCCTGTTCGGCGTCGTTCCGCCGATCGCGGAGGAGACGGCCATCAAGGCGCTGGGCATCATCGTCAACATTCTGGCGGCGGTGGGCGTCCTGGTGGATCCCACGACGGACGGGATGCAGGACAGCGATCGGGCGATGACCTACGGAACGCCGGAGGACGTGAGGATCTCCGAGGCCGAGGCGAAGGTCTTCCCGGCACCGGATGACGAGGGCGCCGACGTGGACAACGGGACAGGGCCGGAGTACGAGGAAGCGATCCGGGAGGACGAAGCGGTCTACACCGGCGAGGAAGAGAAGACGGAGGACGACGAACAATGAAATATGACATCACAGCGACAGAGGCCGCGAGGCTGGCGAAGTGGATCGCGGAGGATGTCAAAACGCTGTACGTTCTGGGCGGATTCGGCGCGCCGATCGTGACGACGCCGTGGAACAACGTGGAGCGGTTCTACAAATCGCACCCGTGGAACGCAACGAAGGAACGGAAGAAATACATCGAGGCAGCGAAGAACCGGAACCCGGCCGTCTTTGCGTTCGATTGCTGCGGCCTCTGGTATGGAATTTTGTGGGGCTTCAATGCGGACAGGGATGCACGCTACGGCGGGACCAACACCGGCGCGGACAATTTCACCTGGTTCGGAGCCAGCACCGGAGCGCTGAAAGCCTGCACCGAGTATTCCGAGGACTTCCGGAAGATCGAGGTCGGCGAGATGCTCTGGCTGGACGGACACGTGGGCGTCTACATCGGCGACGGCCTGGCGGTGGAATGCACGCCGGCCTGGCAGAACAAGGCGCAGATCACGGCCGTCGGCAACATCGGAGCCAAAGCAGGATACAAGACGCGAAACTGGAAATACCACGGGAAGCTGAAATGGGTCCAGTTCCTGCCGCAGGTGGGCGACACGGTGAGGGTCACGGGCAACACCTGGACGAACGGGAAACCGATCCCAGCGTGGGTCAAGACGACGAAGATGTACGTCCGCAGGCAGGAGAAGAAGGACGGCAAGGACGTCCTGCTGATCAGCAAGTATCCGGTGCTGCCGGCATACACGGGACGCATCTGGGCGACGGATGCGATCATCACGGGGTGACGGGCATGAGGATCCACATCATACAACCGGCAGCAGGCCGGAGCGTCGGCGAGATGGTGAAGGAACGCCGGGCGATCGTCCGGTACATCGAGAC
>Ga0326513_10000661_pt1 | contig 29318 bp, 36 predicted proteins | sample 2_2465_0518_D_FD_203654 | JGI IMG/M metagenome (GOLD analysis project Ga0326513, IMG submission 203654) | Bovine rumen microbial communities from UC Davis, California, United States - 2_2465_0518 | ecosystem: Host-associated > Mammals > Digestive system > Stomach > Rumen | place: USA...
CCTGTGTGGCTCCAGTCCACCCCCATCACCGTTAATTGAAAACAGATATTTTAGGAGGTGTTTTTATATGGATAAAGAAACAGCTATGGCTATTAATAATCTTTCTAAGAGAATGACTGAGATGGAGCGAAAATTAGAGGTGTTTTTATTATCTAAGCATGATGAAAATGTAGCTAATATCGATACTGTTGATAACGCGATTCAAGATTTGGCAGAAGTTATATCTGCTTCGATGCCTGAATAAGTAAGGAGGTGTTTATTATGGTAAATTATTATCTTAAAAAGATTAAAAACGAGATAATTAATCCGAAAACAAATGAACCTTGGTCAATAGAAGATGTGCCTACACTATGGCGAGAAGAAGTAAGAAAGTTATTGTAATAGTTTAGATGGAAATGGGTTGAAAAAATATTTTAACTCGTTTCCATCACTTTTAATTAAAAATTTATTTAAAAGACATTTATGTATATAGAAGAGGAGGAATTATGGGAATAAAAGAAAAATCAATTGCAACACTATGGTTTAAGCATAAAGGTAAGGGAAATTATATCGTTGCAAAAGTTTCTACCCGTAAAAAGCGAAGTGACACGGGGGCATATATAACGGATTTTAAAGGAGATGTAAGGCTAATAGGAAAAGCAAAAGAATTATCGGAAAAATGTAAATCGGGAACTGTAATTAAAATAAAAGAATGTGAGATAACGAATTACATAACAAAATCCGGAAATACAAAATATAATATTTTAGTCTATGACTTTGATATAATAAAACATAAGGAGGAAAGATAGTATGTCTGTACCTAAAAGCAGACGCTCTGTTTCAAGCGTATTATTTTTAAAAGAACTTAGAGAATTGGAAATTTTAATGATTTCTTTACAACCGAGAATACCAAAACGCCATTATTATTTCTTTGAAAGACACATATTAAATTGTGCAGCGGAAGCTCTTTCTTGTGCAAAGGAAGCAAATAGTATTTTTGTTGTTACTGAAGACGATTACAATACACGAAGAAAGTTAATCTATAGGTCAATAACGCAACTACAGGCATTGTCATCACAATTAGATATTCTATATGATATGAGAAATGATAAATCCAAAACATTGATTAGTGAAGCTCAATTGGAAAATAGTGCCAGACTAATCGTATCAATAACAACTACATTAAGAAAACTATTAACTAAAGATAGAGTAGCCTTTAAAAAACAAGCAACAAAAGCATAATAGAGTAATTTTATACTCTATTTAGGTTAATCGTTATAACTATGCTCCGTTCGTCTAATGTGAACAGCAACGGGAACTCTAATTTCCGTAATGTGAACAGCAACGGCAACGTCAACAACAACAATGCGAACAACACTAATGGGCTTGCGCCGGATCTTCTCAATTTTTTAGGGCAAAGTAACCTGTATAGGTGAACACCTGTATAAAGAAAAGGAATGATTAACCTAACCAAATCGGACTTATAGACTGCTGAGCGGACGCTTCTTGCATGGATAAAGAATTTGTATGTTTATCTTTATTTTCATGGTCAGTATAAATATATTAGATAGGATTACAATTTTGGATGGGGTAATCTGAATCTATTTTGTAATAAACTATAAGTCACCAAATTTTGTTATTTAGGAGAGTATACATAAAATGACTAGTGAGGAACGAAAAGAAATACGATATCAAAATAGAAAGAAAAAGAGAGAAGAGAAATATAGATTATTATATGACTCATTACCATCATATACAGAACTATTTACTTATAAAAATCTTCATGATGGATTTCAAATATGCAAAAATGGGGTCCTATGGAAAGACTCTATACAAAAATATCAAGCAAACCTTTTAGTAAAATTAATAGATTTATATACAAGATTGATGGAAAGGATATATAGATCTGGAGGTTTTGTGAATTTTACAATAGATGAGAGAGGGAAAAGAAGACATATTAAGTCTGTTAATATAGATGAGAGAATCGTTCAACGTGTATTATGTGTCAAATATCTTGTTCCTATTTTATCGCATTCTTTAATATATGATAATGGGGCAACGATTAAGAATAAAGGTACAGATTTCACTCTACGACGTTTGAAAGAGCATTTGAACAGTTATTATAGAGAACGCTGTTCAAATGAAGGTTTTATTGTTTTATTCGATTTTTCAGACTATTTTAATTCAATTGACCATGATATACTATTTGAAAATATCGATAAAAAAATTTATGATGATGAAATAAGAGACCTCATCCATCATTTCATAGATAATTTTACAGATACTGGGCTAGGATTAGGAAGTCAGGTATCTCAAATTTGTGCTGTTGCTTATCCAGATAAACTAGACCATTATTTCAAAGATACACTGGGTATTAAATACTATGGGCGATATATGGATGATGGGTATATGATTGTTGAAGATAAGGCTAAAGCAGAAACATTAGTATCTATATTATTTGCTGTATCAAAGCAATTAAAACTACAATTAAATCCGAAAAAAGTACATATATGTAAACTGACAAATACATTTACTTTCTTAAAAAAGCGTATTACACTAAAAGAAAATGGTAAAATAGTAGTTAAATTATCTGGAGAGAGTTTACGGAGAGAACGCCATCGACTGAAAGGTCTTAAGAGACTTTTAGATAATGGAAAACTTTCCTTTAAAGATATAGAGCAATCATATAAATCGTGGAGGGGTTGGGCTTCTAAGTTTAATAACTTTAAAGCAGTGCAATCTATGGATTTATTATTCAATGAATTATTTGGAGGAAATAGAAAAGTATAGGCACTCAGGTTTCTATACTTTTCTATTTTCATTTTAACATCTTTGTATTAGAGAGAAAGGAAGATATTATGAGTAGAGATTGGAAAGATGTTAAAAAGGAACTTAGTGAATTGGATATGAAATATAATGTGTCTGTTAGAAATACTTATAAACGCTTATTAAATAAGTTTGATTCTGATGAGCTTATGCTTACAGATTATCCAAAAATTATACCTATCCAATTAAGAAATCTAATAGAACGTCAGAGTGATATTTTAGAGCATTATGAGTATCGTAAGGATTTTCATAATGTAATTACTGTTAAACTTATTATACCTGGTAAATGCAATATGGATTGCCCATTCTGTTATAACAAATATAAGAATGATTCCACTTATACAGAAGATAGGGAAGCATTTCTAGAAAATTTTATCGACCATATTTATATGATATTGAGTGAAGTAAATAACCGTTATCCTGTATCATTAGATATTACTGGTTATGAGCCTCTTCTAAGTGTGGAGTTTATTAAAAAAGTATTTAGAAAGATTCGCGTATCTGGAATAAAAGATAAGTTATGTCGAGTCACATTAACTACAAACGGAGTATTTTTAACCAAAGAAATCATACCATATATGCGTGGCGCTATAGATTATGTCAATATATCGGTTCATGATTTTAGAACTGGGCAACGAAATAAAGCATTTGGTAAAGATATTGGAAGAATTGACTACTCTGAAAAAGTATTTTCTTTATTAGACATTGGAATAGATACATCAGCAACTGCTGTAATTTATAAAGAATTAGAAAACATAAGCTCTTTTAAGTCATTTCTTTATTTATTTATAGGCTTCTGTGTTACAAATGGATTTCAGTCTCTTCGTTTACGCAACGATGTTTATTGGAAAGATTCTAAATTCTTAGAATATATGGAAGCGGCTATGAATAATCCGCGTTTTAAAGTAATAGAAGATGAAGATACAAAAGATGCTAGATGGTGCCGTCTATACGATACAATGACAGGTTTGCAGATTTTTTTCTTAAAAGGAGTAGAAGATACTTCTGTACTATCACCTGGAATTGAATATGTAATTGATTCTGATGGAGAATGTTATGTTGACTTCTTTAGACGTACGAAATTTATAGATAAGAAATTTCCAGCAGGTTATATTTTTGATAAGAAAGATTAAAAATTATGCTATCATAGGTAAAATAATAATTATTTTACCTATGATATCTTTATAGACAAAATGACTTCTAAAAACATTAAGGTAATAATTATAACGAAAGGAGTTGACCTTATAATGGCTAAGAGGATAACTATTAATGAAATAGATAAAAGCGCGCTGTCTTCTTCTACCTTTGAAGATGGTAAACTTTTAACTACAGATACAATAAAGGAAAATATTTCTTCTAGTTTTAAAGATTCTGATGTAGAGAAGATTGCATCTACAAATTTAACAAACGCATTGGATAATCGAGTAGATACTGTTGAATCCCTTTTAGATAATAGTAATGAGTATCTTTTTGTAAATGATGGCGTGGTTTATGATGAAAGTGAAAATGAAATTATAGAAGAGGATGGTGTATCCAGAGTTACAATCAAAGATTCCTTCACTTTACCTAATTACACTTTCAACTTTCCATTAAATCTATTATCTTCAGATGCAACAAATATTACTATTTCTAAAGAGGGTGTAGAATTATACTCTTTTAATTTTACAGGTCAGGTGAAACGTATTATCGATACAAATGGACAAGTTAAATTTACTTATGCAGATGATTCTGAAATCGATTCTACTTTATCTCAGAGACTATTTAATTTAATCCTTAGTGGTGGAGAAACTATTACTGTAGAAGGTGGTAATATTACTGTAGCTTACCCAGTAAACCAATTTACCGCAGAATTAATTTGTGTATTGAATAGGGCTCATGTGACTACAAATTAATGGAGGTGAATATTTATGAGTATTTTTAATAATAAAGGAAAAATAATCGGTGGGTCTATAGTTGATGCGGAAAAATTAATATCTAAGAAAATTGAAGCATTACAGACTCAAATGAATAACTTAGAGGACCAGCTAAACAGTTTAAGAATAGAAAATGAGAGAGTATTAGAAGAAGTTGAAAGTCTGCGAAAAACTGTAGAAATACTTGCATCCGAATCGTTAGAAAACGAGTAAATAAACATAATATTATAGAAATATAAAGGAGGAATGTATTATGTCTAAATTAAAAGTGGTTACAGTACATGCTGGGCATAATCCAAGTGGAAAGATTGCTTGTGGGGCATCAGACTATATTGATGAATCTACAGAAGCAAGATACATCACAAAGAAAGTAGTATCTTTACTAAAAAAAGGTGGAATTAAGGCAACTAACTGTACAGTATCAAATGGTACTAGCCAGAAAGATGTCTTGGTTAAAATCTGTAGAAAATGTGAAGCGGTAGATAATGTGGATTTGAATGTTTCTATCCATTTCAACGCATCAACCCATTCTAAAGCTGATGGAAAAACTAAGGGTGTTGAGGTACATCTTACAAGCGAAGCAGGCTGCAAAGGACCAGTAGCTAAGAGCATTTGCTCAAAAATTAAAGCATTAGGTTTTACAAACAGAGGTTTAAAGATTAATAAAGGTTTGTACTTCCTAAATCACACGAGTAAGCCTTCTATCTTAGTTGAAGTTTGCTTTGTGGATGATCAGGATGATGTGCTGTTATACAAGAAAAAGAAAGATGAAATTGCTACAGCTATTGCAAATGCAATTATCAATTATGAATAAATAGTTATGGTAGAGTGTTGTTTTTACTTCACTCTACCATATTTTTTTATCATAAATACATTATACTAATAGTTATTAGGAGGTGACACGCTATGGCTGAATGGCATAGTGGTAATTGTACAATTACTATAGGTGAAGAAATAAGTTTAGCGGACGAAATCGACTCATTTGTAAACAAACCGCTTTTGAAGATTCAAGATAAAATAAAAAAGAAAGAAGCGAAAAAAGCAGTTAAACGGGAGAAAAAGAAAAAAGAAGGTACAATAGATATTGGTGGTACATTATTTTCCGATAAAGATAATATAGATACTGATATAGAAATACCTGTAGAGCAAGTTGATATTATAGACTACGGTGCTTTAGTTGGCTTTGAAGATGAGGAAGAGAATACAGACGACGAGTTTGATTTAATTCTCAAAGAGCAGAAGAAGAGTCGTCTGGAAGCGAAGAAAAAAGATGAAATCAAGAAAGACTTTGCAGACAACTTAGGTTTATTATATACTCTTCTTCAAGATGCAAAAGAATTTGAAAAGAGTATCACAAAGCAATATAATGATGCTAATAAAGGTCGCCGCACACAAGGTTTTTCCAAGTATACATCTGATATGGCTCAGGCTGTAGTACAATCAAGGAAAGCTACATTGGATATTGTAAAGGAAATCAATAGTGTGAAGAAAACCGTATATGATTTACAAGCAAAGGCAGATAGTAGAAAAGCTAATACAGAGGGGGCTCAAGCTAATGAAATGCTTGTAAATGGCTACTTAAATAATATCATGAATTCATATGGGCGGGGAAATATTGTAGCCCAGATAAAAGGAGCCCAAGAAGTTAGACAATCTAATTCTTCTTATGGACATTATGCTGAAGAAGTTGCAAATGGAGGGGAAGAACTAGATGATGTAATCGAAGCTTTTCGCCAAGGACCAGAAATCAGTGACACGGATTATGATTATGTGATGAATCGTATAGAAAGTCGTTTAGATAACGAAGAGAACAACTTCCGTAGTGAAGAAGGTAATCGCTATATCGCTTATGAAAAATATGAGCCTAAGATACTAGTTAAACGGAATGTAGATACAGGTGATTGGCATTTCATTGCAGTCAGTAAAGACAATATTGAATTACCGGGGTATCCATTACCATCTAAGCAATCAGCTGGTAAAATGACATTTACAGCAGATGGCGATATGGTTAGTGATTCCAAAGGTCGTTCATATAAAGTAATCAATTACTTTAATGCTGATAATCAATAAAAAAGAAGCTAAGGAGATATTAAATCCTTAGCTTCTTTATTTTTCTTATAAAATCTCATCAAAACTTTCAATTTCAATATTTAACCATTTTTTAACTTCTTCCTCCGATAAATCAGAACATATGTATTCATCCGTAACATCGTACAAGCAATAGCCGTTTTCTTTCTTACAACTTTCGCAAAGAAGCGAATTAAATACTTCTCTACCATCAACGGCATTAGTTAAAAATTTTACCAACTGCTCTTCGGTTGCAGTTCTAAAGAAATCAATAACTTTCATAATATTCCTCCTTATTATTGTATTACACATATATAATATCATTAAAATAATATATAATACAAAAAAATATAGGATATGAGTAAGCATTAATCTACTCATATCCTATATTTAATTTACTGGCGAACTACGTTAACAGCCTGCAAACCTTTTTCAGACTCAGTAGCATCGAATTCAACAGCTTCATCAGCTTTTAATGTCTTGAATCCTTCTGCAACGATGTCAGAAAAATGCACGAAATAATCTTTTCCGTCCTCTCCTGTAATATAACCATAGTTACCCTTAAACCATTTTACTGTTCCTTTCATAAAATAACAGCTCCTTTCTCATTATAATTTTATTTTCAACTGCGTTACATTTTTATACCCATCAAGGTCGTTTTCTGAGCCGAAATTGATAAGGTTTACCGCATAGTTGTCGAAAGTGTTATTATGTGAAATCATAAATACTTGCTCAGCATTTATCGTTTCCATTTGTGCTTCTAATATGTCGATAAATTTCTCTCTATTTTCGGTATCAAAAGGTCCATCTATTTCATCTAAAAGCATTACATTATAGTACGAATTAGACTGAATCAATAGCGCAAATGACAAGGCTAAACTAAAGAAGCTACTTTCACCTTGCGACGCATTCTTAATATCATCTATTCGTATGGAACTTCTGTAATAAGGAATATCAAATTTATTATCACTAATATCAAAATCAGCAATTTCTAAATCTCCATTCCATACTCGTTCCAGTAATCTATTAACTATTTGTTTAGTTTCTTGGAAGTAAAGTTGGACAAATAGAAGTGGTATCCCCTCATTAGAGGTTAATGAACTTCTAATAAGTTTAATTTCTTCGAATTTAGAATTAATCATAGTGATATCTTTCTTTAGATTATAGAACTCTCTAATCTTAAATTCTTTTTCCTGTATCATAGATTTTACTTTATCGGAATATTCATTCAATCGGCGAAGTTCTATCTTAACGGAATTGAATTTAGATAGTAATTCGTCTTTCTCTATAATATCCTTATTCAATTGAACTAACCTATCTTCAAGTTCTTTCTTAGTCTCATCCAATTGTTTCTTACTTTCCATATAAGATTCGGCGGTTTCTAACTTAAACGTCAATTCATTACACTTATCTATTTTTAATGTTATTTTCTCAATCTCTATACGTTCTCTCTCGTTCACTTCTTCTAAACGAGATATCTCTTTTAGTATATCATTATACTCTTTCTGTATTGCGGAGACATCTAACCCAGAGTTTTTGATATAACCTAATTCTTTGTCTATTTCTTCCATTATAGAAAGATTCTCATTATATTCATCATAAGCTTCTATTTCTGTAATTAGAGAAGTAATGTATTCTTCGTTATAGATAACTTTCAATTCACTCATTGCCTCTAATATCTTAGAGGATAAGAAATAATCGAATGGCATTCTCTCTGCTAGCTTTGTATTTGTCTTTAGTATCATAAAGATATAATCTATTTTCTTACTAATTGCTACCATGTTTAAGTAGTATTCTCTCTTAGTCTCTAATGAATCCAAACTATCTCCTATTTTCTCTTCTTTTTGATGATAGCGATTATAATAAGGGCAGTTGCTCAATTCACATGATTTAGGCACATAGAGAACGACAACGGACTCATCTTCATAAGTCATACTTTTACCAGTTTTCTTCTCTATCTTCTTATCTAAAGAAGTTACTTTATTAGCCGCATAACCCTCTACATTCTTTCCTCTACGAATTAAGCTAACAGTTTCCTGTACAACTTTAGAGCCCGATTCATAAATTTGTTGTACAATCACATCAATTTCTTGTAATAAAGATAAAGCAAGCAATAAATCGTCTTTAGTATAAGTATAAGTCTTGTTTTTAATTGAATAGTCTTTTTCTAATAAAGCATTCTTGGATAATAAACTTTTCTTTTTCTCTTTTAATGCGTCAATTTCATCATTTGTCTTCATGAATCTCAATTGAGATTCTTTGTTATCTTTCGTATTATATAAACTATCTAATACAACTAAATTTGCAGAGATAGAGCTTTCTCTCTTTCCCTTTAATACTAAAAGGTCTGTCATTTCTTTCATAGTTTTCTTTAGCTTCTTCTTATCGTTCATATCAACATCATTATTTTCAAACCATTTCAATATCTTATTGATATAAGAATTTGTTTCATTCAATGAAGACTTACTTTCCATAACTTTTTCTCTTAGGTTAAGAAATTTTTCATTCCGCAATTGTGATTCTAAAGAACCATAATCTACTAAGTTCTTCTCTATACTCTTCTTACATTTCTCTGCTTGTTCTTTTAAGTTACCTAAATCTTCTTTTTCATAATCCAAATCTACTATATGAAGTTTCTCTAATTTAGATACAACATTAGCTAAGTTATTCTTTAAGAACCTATTGTCATCGTTAATTTTCTTAAAATATTTACTATACACGTCTAACTCTTCCATTAAGTCAGTAATATATTCTTTTCTACTAGCCGTTTTCAAATCAGCAAAATTTGTTACATTGGGTCCCAAACGAACCAATCTCATTAAATTCTCATCTATACCCAACTCCTCTTTCACAATTTCTTTAAATGAAGTTACATTACCATTGGGATTAAGTTCTTCTCCATCTTTTGATATAAATGACTTAACACTTCTTCCTGTCTTTGTAGGGGTATAGTGGTGTTTAATGATATAAAAAAAATTGGATTCCTTATAATGTATTTCTTTATAGCCGACTTCACCCTCTAGAAAGATGTCTTTTTCATCTCTCGTATCGAATGAGCCAGCATATGCAAATGGGTGTAAAGTGGAAAGAATACTGGTCTTTCCACTACCCATTGGTCCAACTAAAAGTGTTACTTTATTTTTATTTGGTTTAAAGTCTATCTCAAAATATCTGCTTTTTTGTGCAGCATATATTGGAGCATAGTTCTTTAACACCAACTTTTCAACTCGCATGTTCTGATTCTCCTTTTCCTTATAAGGAAATGTTAAATCATTTATTAAGTTTTAATTTAGCATAAAATTCCTCTAAGGAATTTGATTTACGCCATAAGTAAACGTTTTCCTGGACTGTTAGTTGTCTGAAGGTCTCCAATTCAACACCCATATCCTTAGCTTCATTCAAAACTTCAACGAATTGCTGTAAGTCTCTTACTGTAGTGCTTTCATCAATATTATCAAACATGTTAATATTTTCTTCGGCAAAATCAGCAAGAACACTTATTACCTCCAAATCAATGTCTTCTTTTAAAGCTTTAAACACTTTGCACTGGATATTAGGTTCATAAGACGCGACAACATCATAAATTGATAACTGTCCATCTTCTGTCAATACCGTTATATCAGCACAGACTAATAAGTCATTGGATATCTCTAAGAAACTTCGAAAAGTCTTACAGCTATCAACTGATAATACTGGTAAAATTTGCATTACAAAAACCTTACTTGATTCTATTAAAGTTACAATAGAACCATCACTAATCATATCGTCTTCAATAGAGAATTTAATATCTCCGCCGTTTATAAACGAGATAACACTAGCCATAATATCTTCAACCCCATAATTTCTATCTGTTGAAAATAAAATGGTTGCTCTCATAATACCGACACCTTTATCAGTATTGAAGATTAATAATTTTGTTGTGGTGTTTTTGTAATTGTGGGAATAATTGTCTAAAGTAGTATTATTATTCCCAGATAATAGCGCCATTTTTTCTTTCCAATCCATGGTTAGAATCCTCCTTTAGTAATTTATTAGTGCACTTGTATACAGCTAAATAATGTATAAATGAAAAATAAGATAAAAAAGAAACCATTCTTAGAACGGCTCTTTTTTATTTTCAACTGGGTAATCTAAAGAATACTTATAAGAGAAATCCCGAAGACCGTCTCGAATATCATCAGAAACATAAGTCTTTAGTATCTTATCATAGTCATAATATTTTTCAAATATTTTATTTTCTGTTTCATTATATTCTTCTTCTGTCAATTCCTCTACAAAAATATTTTCTCCATTTAGACGCTGATATTTAATATATCTATGATTCATTATATCACTCATCTTGAAGAAATAGTCACCTTCTTGTATAAGGTATTCTTTCATATCGTCCATGTTTAATTCCTCCTTTACAAGAAAGAATTGCTATATTCTAACAATTCTTTCTAATCGATTAGTGAAAAGATTTTAATAGCCTTTCTTTCCACCGATCTTCTTAAAATCGCGTTCACCCTTATTGGCAATCAATGCCAAATGAGCATTAACTGGTATCATACTTGCTTTTGTTGCTTTTTTAGACATTTTGCTACCAAGCTTTTTAATTTTTTCTTTACTTTTATCAAACATGAAAATTCCTCCTTTAGCCTTTCTCTCATATTTTTTGTTAGAGAACATAGTAAAATATAAACGTCTTATATTTAGATTCTGTATACACACCATGTATATACATGAAAATAATATATATCCACCTTATTCCATTTTACTATTCGCACATAATAGTAATAAACCAATAATAAGGAGGCTATTATATGGCTATAGATAAGAAAAAAAGAAAAGAGATGGAAAATCTCATTTATGCGACTTTTGATGCTTTAGACCCCACAAAAACAAATACAGCTAAATATAAGTTATTCTTTAAAGGAATGTCTGACCAACAGTTTGATTCTTTCTTTAAGAAATTCTTTGCATCTGATACAGAATACTTAGTTTTAGATGTAGTAGACTTTGAAAATGACTTGCGATTAGAATATATTGAGAATGCTGCTAAAGTTCTTAATATTCCTTTATATGAAAAGGTAATTATGCCATATGTTAATATGGATAAAGAAAGACCTGTTATGACTAAATTTGAAGTACCGGTTGGGTATGCTCCAATTAAACGAGTACAGCAGATGGTAAATAAAAAGAATACTGCTTCTGCAGATATTAGTAAGCGTTCTGCTACAACCAATCAGGTAGTCGGGAAGGATTGGATTTCTAGTCCTTGTAAAACCTATCTAATTGCGGGGAACTCTCGTTATACTTCAATTACTAAGTCAGCCTAGTGATAGAGCTGATGGCGAAGGGTAATTCCTTAGGTATAGTAAAAAGATTGAAGTTAGAGACAATCGACGCAGCGAAGTATCTCTGTAAAGAGATATGAGTTCAACGACTATCGAAAGCATAGCTTATATAGAAATATATAAGTGAAGAAGCGAGTAGAGTAGCTATTAAGTGATAGTGAAATGGTAGGCTTATATATGGTGGTAAAAGTCATATATAGGAAGATATAGTCTGTACTTCTATCGAGAGATAGAGAAGTTATCAATTTAAAAATTTATATCCTTTTTAACATAATTTTATATTATGAGAGAAAGGAGGTCGAATTAAATATGAAGAAGAAAAGATTTGTTACAATCAGTAGACAGCTAAAAGTTAATAAAGCACTTAAAAAATATCTAGAAGACAATATGTGGTATAGACATAACCTATATAACAAACTTGTAGAAATATATAGATTATGGGATAATACTCGAAAAAAAGGTGAAGTTTTCGAATGGTTTACGCTAGATAAAAATATTCAGTTGTATGAGCATACTGAATTTGATTACTATCATTATTGTACCGGAATACGCCAAAAATGTATAAAAGATTTATTTACAAGTGTAAAGAATGTTATTAAGGAAAGAACTAAAGGAAATAGTTCTGAACTTAGATTTGCGCCATATGATAAATTTAAAGGTAGTTTTAAATTTGCTAATAAACAGACAAAAAGCCAAGTTGATGCTCATATAGTGTCTGCTAAATGCATGGTATTGGACGAACGACATGTTCAGGTTACTTTTAATCGAAATAATAAACAGATTCTCGAATTAAAAGAACCACTTAAATACAATATAGATGATAGTGACCCACGTATTATGTTCAAATCTTTTACTAGTCAACGATATAGATTCCAAAATAAAGATATTAAGGAAGTGGTTTTTGTTAAGAAACTTAACAAATATTATATCAATTTTATAGTAGAAGTTGAAATTCTAGATTATGATAAGCCAAGAAACTTTTTAGCAGGTATTGATTTAGGTCTAAGAAACCCAGTAACAATGTGTTATCTTGATGATAATGATAAGGAAGTCATAGAGAAGTTTAATATGTCTGAGAAAGAGTATAGACATATGAAACATCTGGAAGACAGAATTGCTCGTCTCAATAAGATAATGAGTAGAAAGATGGAAATTAACAAGGAAAGAGTCAAGAAAGGAGAAATTCCTTCGGTTTATACTAGAAATTATGAGAAAGTACGAAAGAAATTTCGTATTAGCTATAGGAAGTTATTCAATGTAAAACGTAATTGGAGATTAAAGTTAGCTCACTATATAGTTAATCACTATGATAATATAGTAGTAGATGAGTTCACTAATCCAATTAATAATAAAGAAACTAGAAAATTGAGTAGATTTAATAAATTTAATACGCGATTGGATATTGGTTATTTTATAGAAGATTTACGTTGGATGGCTGACAGGTATAAGTGTAATTATATTAGCTCTCCACCAGATACAACAAGAACTTGTTGTAGATGTGGTCATGTTAATGAGCATCTTAAACTGGGTAAGAAATATTTAAAATGCGTAAGTTGTGGTAATATCATCGATAGAGATGTTAATGCTGCCTATAACTGTTTTAAATATGGACTTAAAGAGATTATAGCTTAGAGTATGACAGAATTTTAAGCTTCGCACGGTAATGTGCGTGATTATAGTTTGAGATTTTTAAATTGATAATTTAGTTAGTCTAACGAACTAACTTAACACATTAGAAAAACGCGCGAGATAATGATACAGAATCATTCGCATTAGTAACATTAGGTGCTAAAGATACCTTAAGAGAATTCTGTGGACCAAGAGCGGATGACTTAGTTATGCAGAATGAAATGTTGGATAAGATATCTACAGATGGGTATGTAGATTTAGATACTTTAACAGATAAAGTTGAAAATAAGACTACCCTTAATACATTAGATGTATATTTAATTTCTATGGGTCTTAAATCAGATTTAGTAACAGAAGGTTTGGTATTAAAGAAGACAATTCGATAAAAAAAATAAGGGTAAGGTTTTTATTCCTTACCCTTATTTTTATTTATGAATAGCTTTAGAAATTAAAAATATAGGTATTACTATCCAACCTAATATCACTACTGTTATAATTCGTTCACCGTAGAATCTTATAGGGTCGCTGTAAAAATAGCGTCTCTTATTCCACCATAAATACTGCATTGCCTTGTAACCTAATACTAAATATAAAATACATACAATAGAACTTAATAACTCCATAACACCCACCTATTTCCTTTCTCTCCTACTTCTGTAAGGGAACATAGTAATCCATATGCAATATCACATATGAAGTATATAGGCTATCTATATACACAAAAATGATATATATGTATTTTATACCATTCTACGCTTTTACAAAAAATATAGGTAAGGATTTATTATCTCCTTACCTATATTCTATTTTAAATCTGAGTAATCCAGTTGAACTTGTTTGCCACATATTGGACATATTGTTCCATTGTAATAGTCCGCTACTCCAACATATGACTTTGATTCTGATATTCTAGAAAGATAACTAAAGCCTTTCTTACACGGAGTAAACGCATAATGTGAACCATTTAGTCCTTCTCGATATTTCCAAATGCATCTATCCATACTATAACCTTTCTTTAAATAATGGGTCTAAGAATGAAGTTCCTTCTTTCTTATAAGTTAACGGATTACTTAACTGTCTAGCTAATGCCTGGAATGACAAAGAAATCAATACAGATGGATTTTTCTCCAAAGCTGCTGATACAGTTAATATCTGATAATCTTTTTCGTCCTTCCATGTGTTAAACTTAGGATACTTTAAAATATCCTGTCTATCTCTAATAAGCGGTTTTATCAATAGTTCTGCATGAACTGCATCTAAGTTAATATGAGAAGTAATGAATAAGTCTAGCATCTTCTGGCAAATCTCGCTAATTGTATTACAGCCAAGGTTTCCTTTTCTATCTAAAACATGCATGATTTCATATAATGGTTTAGTGAGCTCATTATTAAGGATAATAACCGAGAAAAGTTTCTCGTCATCATCCAATATTGAGAACGGAATCTCAATGAAATCACCATTCTTTCTTCCTGATTTTAATCCCGCATCAATCGCTGGAGACAAATAAATTTCTTTTCCATTTATCTCATAGATGCGAATCATTTCTGATGACTTTTTCTTCTTAATATAGAACTGCATTACATAATGATTGTATTCAGTTTCATCAAATTCTTCAACCGCCTCAATATCTTCACTATTAATACATAAGATATAATCATTAATATTGATATCGTCATCTGTATCGTTGTTAATAATAATTTCATTACTGATTAAAGAGAAGAATTTATAAAATTCATCATTGAAATCTATACGCTCTGATATAGTCGTCAATAGATGTTTTGTAGATAAAATATCCTGTGACATTGGATTAGTTGTCTTTGCCCCAGCCAACGCACCGACTGACCATAAATCTCTATTTGTATAAAACAGCTCTCCGTAACATTTCTTACAAACTCCTTCTCTACTTGCACAAGTTGCCGGAGAATATACATGAATTTTATGCCCAATAAGATAATCTTCATCACCCTTTAACTTTACCATTGTAGTAGGACTCGTAATCATATTACGCCCTCTCAATCGACGTAAATGGTCTTTTGTTTTAATTTCATATGTTACGAAATTAACAGTATTGCACTCCATTTCATCTTTACGAAGTTTAACGTCTGTAGAAATCAACATAACTTTTCTCGCAAAATGCCCCGAAGTTCCCATCGCGGTCTTCTAATGTGTTAAGTTAGTTCGTTAGACTAACTAAATTATAGATTTTTAAATCGATAATTTCTCTGGTTCTCACCAGACGTACAGACTATATCTTCATATATACACCTGTTACCAGTGCATATACGCCTACCATTTCGTAAAGGACCAATTTCGTCCACCCTCACTTGAGGTCTACTCTACTCACTTCGTGTAAGTATTTCAACTTACCTTATTTTCAAACTACCTAACTATAAAGTTATTTAGATATTTCTATCAATGTAGTTGTCTAGCTTTCGATAGTCGTTGAACTCATATCTTATCAATGTAAGATACTTCGTTGCGTCGATTGTCTCTACCTATAGACTTTTTACTATACCTTTGGAGTTACCCATTGCCACTAAGTACATTGCTGCCTTAGTTTAGTATCTATAGTCTAACGAGACTTCCCCGCAATTAGATAGGTTTTACATGAACTAATAGTTAATTCATGATAACAGCTTTTCTTGCCGCCGCAGCATCAATATAATAGTTAGGAATACTTCCCAAACCACCAATTAAGAAATTACTTGTAATTGGAACAGGCATAGTATTGCCATATAAATCTGGTTTCAGACCTCCAACGGCTGTCAATTCTCTTAACTGTTTAGTCTTAATACCAGAACCAGAACGTAATATAGGTTGCAATAAATTACCTTCAGGGTCATTCATAAGAATATCAATCTCTTCTTTTTCTATAGTATCTAAAAGTTCTTCAATTTCATTCGGTTGCATATCTGGGTCTAATTTCATATGGATTATTTCATTAAATCTTGGAATACGATCTGCAACATCCATGAATGTCTCTAAATTGATAGTGAGACCTAGTAATAGTGTAAAATCGTTTGAAATCGTTCCAAGACGATACAACATGTCTGCTATTACTATATTGATTTTCTTATTTGAAAAACATGAACGATATGGAATGATGATTTTCTCATCTATATACCATTTGATATATCCTGTAGATATTTTCGCACAATCTACGATATGCTCATAGCTCATATCTTCTTCCATCTTAAGTCTAACAATCGGACACCAGAACATAAGATTTGTTAAATAGTGTCTTAACTGTAATACATATACATGACTATCATCTGAGTGAAACTTAAACTTTACTGGGAACTCTCTAAACTGTTTTTTCTCAAATCCAGCTTTTACATAATCGTATATAGTATCAATGTGAGCTAAATACTCTTTTCTCCCATTATCAATAATTTCATCAATGACATAAACTTCATCATTGATTTTCTCTAGTATATCTCTCTGTTCTTGAGATAACTCATTTTCGTCATAATCTTCTAGATTGAATTTAATCATTTTATCCCTCCTATTTGTATCAATAATATATCTCTATTTATTATAGCAGATATTTAAAAGTGCATCCTTTAACGCTTCATATACTTTTTCAACATCTTTATTTGCATTGATAGGGGTATATGTATTCTTTCCTTCAATAAAGAATCTATTATAAAGAAAATGCCTTTCTTTCACAACAGATTCATCGAAGCTATCTAATACATTAACTTCATCCATACGAGCTTTTAAACGCTTAATTGAAACATTTATAGGTATCTCTAAGAATATATAATGAGGCTGAATAATATGGGGGATAATTGTATTGCTAATCTTTTCTATCTCATCTATCCGTATTCCTACACCTTGATACGCATAAGTTGTTGCAATATATCTATCTAGTATAACGATATAGTTATCTTGTAATGCAGGAATAATTTCTTTTCTTAGAAGGACAGAACGAGCTGTTGTAAATAACGCTACTAGTTCTATACATGTAAAATCTGGGCTACACATGATAGCCTCTCTAATCTTTTCACTTTCTAATGAACCACCTGGTTCTCTAAAGAATTTAATTCCTTTTGCCCCTGATACATCTATCAGTTTCTTTTGAAATTCAAGGTCTTCTTTTAATATGTTAATCATAGTTGTTTTCCCTGCCCCGTCTACTCCTTCTAGTGCTATAAATGGTTTACACATTTTTATAGTCTCCTCCTTTAGTATTTTATTTTCTCTAGTGTAAATTTACATTTCCACTAGAATAATATATACTTTATATATTTTTTTGTTAACAAAGTAATGAAAAAGCAAAAAAATCGAGTAAAGTATCTAATACAATACTTTACTCGATATATGAAAGAATCTAATCGATTAGATTCTAGCAGCCTGGATTTGTACTGGTAATGGTTTAACTGGCTTGCTAGTACCTTTACTCTTGATCTCTGGATTAAACTGCTTCTTAGCATTTGCAGCAGCTTTCTTAACAATCGCAGAGTTTGTAGCTTTCTTATTGTGAAGAGATGCATCAAAGTTCTTCTTTCCAAGAGACTTAGCCTGTTGTCCATATTTCTTATGAAGTTTTTCTTCCAGCTCTCTTTCCATACGCCAAACAGTTAGCAGTTTTCTAAAATCCCTGTCACCTTTCTTTTTAGCGATTTCGAACTCAGCCATCTTCTGTGCACGACTCAATTTAGTTTTTCTATCTAAGCGTACAATATTCTTTTCAGTAACAATCTCCTGACGAATTGCCTCATTTACAGCTGAAGGGTCAGATAAAAATTCCTGAATCTCTTCATTTGTACATGATTCAATGATAGCTTGTTCCATGATATTACCCATTTCATCTACAGTAAAATCCATAGACTCAGCTACTACGGATGCTCCATTTTCGTTAAATAACATAGAGACCTTCCTCCTTTTCTGTTTTATTTTTACTAAAATGTTCTCATTAGAGCATTTTATATGTTTTAGTATTATAGTAAAAGATATAAATATATTATTTATCTGTATATACATAACGTGTATACCTGTATAACAAATACAGTTTACTATGTTCCCTATCAAAAAGATAGGAGAGAAAGGCTATGTGAGTGTTATGAAATACTTAGAAAATGAATTAAAAGAAACTATTGACTCAGCTACTACGATATATAATGGTATTAAAATCGTTACATGGGCAGACGGTAGCTGGGAAGATATTAGTGTAATGATTGAAGCCCATTACAATGGTGATATTGATATTACTGATTATTGGAATAATGGAGACAACAGACGAATAAAACTAAATAATGGTGAGTCCATTGATTTAGTTTTAATTGGTAACAATCATGATGACTTAGTAAATCCTATTAATGGTAAATCTAAAGCTGTTTTTACTATACAGACTAAAAATTGCTTAGAAACAGAAATGAGTATGTTTATTGACTGTGACGGACCTAAATTTTCATTATGGAGCGAATCTGAAATAAGAAATTATTTGAGTACTGAGTTTAAGAATACATTACCAGCAGGTTTAGTATCTCTAATTAAAACAATCAGAAAAGTGACTTATAGATATGCATATACATCATATTCTTCGTATAGAGGTTCTACTACTACAGAAGATGATATATTTCTGTTATCTGAAATGGAAGTATACGGTACACAGGCAATGGGTACGGAATCTACTTATGGAAGTGGAAGCGATGGAACACAATATGAGTATTATAAGACTGCTTCTAACCGAGTGAAGTACTTAGGTATAAACGGTACTTCAGCCAAAACTTGGTGGCTCCGTTCGTCTTTTGTGGACAGCGGCGGGTGCTCTTATTCCCGTCTTGTGAACAGCAACGGCAACGTCAACCTCAACTTTGCGGACGACACTTATGGACTTGCGCCGGCTTTTTGTATTTAATCACGCCATAAGGTGTTTTAATCCCAAGTTGATAGGGATAAAGTGGAACTGAAGCCCCTGTGGCTCTAGTCCACCCCCATCACCGTTATTTGAAACCAGAGTTAACATGCTAGAATACAAGTTAAAAAAGATGAATAAAGGAGGTAGTATTATGAAGATAGATGAATTCAATGCGGATGCAGAAGAGATACTTTCACTGCAAAAAAGAAAGAGTGAAATCATTGAGCAACGAGCCGCATTAAAAGAAGAGATGAAAATTATCGATGAGAAAATGCTTGCTATAAAGAAGGGAATGAAAAATCCTTTTCTTAATAGCAAAGGAGAAACTGTATTTCAAGCTTATACGGCTTTCTCTGCATTTACAAAAACTCCTGAAGATATCGACAGAAATTTTGAGAGATTTATAGGCTCCCATTTTTCATCAGATTTTTTAAATTATTTAAAACCTGAAGAAATTACGACTTGGGTCGACAACATGCTACGCAGAATATTTTATACAGCATGGTATTCCGGTATAGACGCTAGACATTTTTCTATATTAGTATTACAAGAAAAGATGGACGAAATAAAACATACTTCTTTAGATTGGCAAAAGTTTTTAAAGTTTATTGATTACTTTGAGATGACGTTTGATGTAGAAAACTTCGAAGTAGTAAATCTAAGCAAACAAATTGAAAGAGCGAGGAAACATAAATAATCTAATAAGGGTAGTTCTATAAACGAACTACCCTTATTTTTTGCTTTCTTAAACTTTTTCTAACATTTTTTTATAGAGAAAGGAGAAAATTCTTATGATGGATAAAAGAGAATGTAAAAAGCATGTCTTTATAAAAGATTGGACAAATCATTATTATAAATTATTGAAAGTAATTTTTCCTGATTATAGTAAGAAAGAAATTAAGAATTTTTTATATGACATAGCTGCAGAAAATGTACAGAACCCAGAAGTAAGACTGGATTAATTTGAATTAGTCCAGATTAAACCTATCTAATTGCGGGGAAGTCTTGTTAGACTATAGATACTAAACTAAGATGGTAACATACTTAGTGGCGAGGGGTAACTCCTTAGGTATAGTAAAAAGTCTATAAGTAGAGGCAATCGACGCAGCGAAGTATCTTACAATGTTAAGATATGAGTTCAACGACTATCGAAAGGGTATCTTATAGAGAAATCTATAAGAGAGTAACTGAGTAGAGTAGACCTCAAGTGAGGGTGGACTATTTTATAGTTCTTTACGAAACGGTAGGCGTATATACACTGGTAACAGGTGTATATATGAAGATATAGTCTGTACGTCTGGTGAGAATCAGAGAAATTATCGATTTAAAAATATATAACCTTTCTAGTATGACAGGATTTTAAGCTTCGCACGGTAATGTGCGTGATTATAGTTTGAGATTTTTAAATCAATAATTTAGTTAGTCTAACGAACTAACTTAACACATTAGAACAACTATGTCCATGAATTTATTAGATTGAATTTATTGGATATTCCTGATTGGATAGAAAAAACAAAACCAATTGTAGCAGGTCATGGTGTATTTTTTAGAAATCAACATCAAGTAATAAATCCACCTGCCCAATTATTATCTAATAGTATGGCTAAGAGAAAAGCCTATAAAGATAAAATGAAAAGCTGTGAAGAGGGTACTTATGAATATGATATGTATGATAGATTCCAAGGTGCGGAGAAAGTAATTGCGAACTCGTAAATTATAGTGCGAGGCAATACAGTGATGTATTGTATAAATCCTTACCTAAGTGCGGGAACAAGCTCGTTAGTTTTCTAACTACTAAACTAAGATGGCGACATACTTAGTGGCAAGGGGTAATTCCTGAGGTATAGTAAAAAGGTTAGAAATAGAGAAAATCGACGCAACGAAGTATCTTATAATGTTAAGATATAGGTTCAACGGCTATCGACAGCTAGACAACTGCATTGATAGAAATATCTAAATAACTTATGTTAGGCAGTTTGAAAATAAGATGAGATAAAATCTCATACGAAGCGTGTAGAGTAGACCTCAAGTGAGGGTGGACGAAATGGGTCCTTTGCGAAACGGTAAGCTCTCTTATATATGGTAACAGTATATAAGAGATGGAGATATAGTCTCAACTTCTATCGAGAGATAGAGAAGTTCATAAGAGAACTGCATGGATTAACGACCCATGTGAAGATATTGTCTATGGGGCTCAGGGAGCCACAAGTAGTGATTACTATAACCTTTATACAGCGACAAGTGTTACATCAACAGCGCAATCTTTAATTAGTACAGCAAGGTCTACATTTGAAGCATTTATATCAGGTACAATTGGCTTCTTTGATTTAGATGATTGCTTATTCTATGTGAGAAGTATTATAGATGAAGAATATAAAATAAGTGAAGATTTTCTTCCAATTGTATTTCCAGAGATGCTATATAATAGATTGAAGAATATGTTTCATGAATGGAAAGAGTCATATTCACAACCGTTACAGGAATTCATATATTCTTTATCCAGAAGAAATCTAAAAAGGATTTACTATAAAAATAATTTACATGAATTTATGGAAATTCCTGATATGACTGCCTTACTTGAAAGCATATTCCTTAATACAGAAGATTTTAAAAATCCAAATAAAATTCCTGCTGAGATAAAAGACGATATAAATACATTATGGCGTTATGGAGAACAATTTGTATTTACGAATCAATTCTTTTTTGGTCGTATTAAACGATTAAAATCATTTAAGCGTAGAGCTGTAGTGACTATAGATACAGATAGTAATATGGTTAATTTACACCCATGGGTAAAAATGTGTAGGAGATTAGTTATAAATAGAAATGAAATCTTAACGTCCAGAGACAAGGAAACAAATTTATTTATTTCAATCAATACCATGTGTGCATTATTAACTAGTACTATAACGGCATCACTAAATGAATATACAAAAACTTCTAATATACCATTTGAATTTAGGTCACATATTAATATGAAGAACGAATTTTTTAATCTTCGTATGGTACTTACAGAGAAAAAGAAAAGATACGGAGCGGCAATTAAACTTCGTGAGGGAAATGAATTTAAAGTTCCTAAAATAGATGTTAAAGGTGCAGATTTTATGAAAAGCTCTGCTCGAGAAGAAACCAAAGAATATTTTACTAATCTTCTTAGAGATGAGATATTATTACCAGAAGAAATTAGTTTCTCTAGAGTACTAAGAAAAGTAGCTGATTTTGAAAGTATTATTATGGATTCATTGAAAAATGGAGAAAGGCATTTCTTAATACCTAAGAATGTAAAAGAACCCGAAGCATATAAGAACCCTTATGGTCAACAAGGATTTCGAGCTGTTTTATTATGGAATGCCGTTTATCCTGATAATCCAATTCAATTACCAGAGAAAATAGATATGGTTAAAATGTCTTTAACTACAGATGACGAATTAGAGAAATTAAAAGCGAAATATCCAGATATTTATAAAGCTATTTATAATGCGGTATTGATGCATCCAAATCAAAAGTATGCAGAAAAGAAAGCTGGGGTTATAGCAATACCTAGCGCTATAGATAAGATACCAGATTGGATATTAGAGTTCACAGATTACGATATTATTGTATCTGACAATGTGTCTAAGTTCAATTCATTTATAGATTCTATTGGTGGTAGTAGAATTAAAGGAAGTAATAATGCAGAGCATTTTAGTAATATAATTAAGATATAAAAACACGGATATACTTACTATAGTTATAGTAAGTATATCCGAAATGAAAGGAAAAAGGTTTAATGAAAGAAAGAATATGTGATTGCTGTGGAAAAATGATTATTGGGCGGTATAAAACTTTAACTATAGAAAAAGATTTACCAAATATCTCAGACACGTATAAATATTTTCTATGCTCCGAAGTATGCCTCAGTAAGAAAATAGAAGAAGTATCAAAATTAGATATTATTAACAATACGAATAAAACATTCTCAATACGTCATATATAGTATAACTACAATTCATGTTTATATATTATTTATATGACGTGAAGAAACTTAGTAAACCAGGAGGTAAAGAGAATGCCAAATGAAGGTAATACGATTGGAGTACGTGGCTAACAAAGCACGTTAGGCACAAAAGAAGATGAAGGTAAGCATTATAGACCCGCTTACCTTCATCTCACATTCTCTTTTTTTTTATAACGATTAACGATTTTTTCTATTCTTCTTATTCTTGTTAGAATAATTTCCTGTAACTGTATCCATTTCTGTTTCATCGTTATCTAATGAAACTTCTTCTGGTTTATCATCTTCAGGAATTTTATCTGGAACAACCTCTTCATTACCTGAAAGGTCTACTGTCTCTGCTGGCGCAGGAGATACTGGTGTAACTACATCTTCTAATGAAATTTTATCCGTTGGTGCTTCCTGTTTCACAACTTCTATGACTTCGTTGTTATCCAGCATATAATTTTCTGCATTTAACTGCAACTCTGACCCATCTTTCAATATCTCAATAATAGTAGCACGGTCTCTAACCAGCATATTGCGAATATTGAAGATAGATTCCATATAAGGTCTCAATACAGGACCTCTAACTCCACCCTTAGTTGTAAGTGGACCATTTGAAGTGATTTTAATTCTCTTCATGGTAGTATGAGCTAAGTTCTTTTTTGCTTTAACCGAAGCTCCTTTTGTTGATACATTGATATTAATTTCTTTTGTTCCCATATTTGTATTACCTCCATATAATTAAATATCTAATAAGTCAATGAGAAGAGATTCTTCAGCCAAGTTTTCACCTGGGTCAGCTTCATCAGCTTCTGGCGTCTCACCATTATCATCAGATTCATAAACACCAACATCTTTAATTTCCTGATTATCGGCATAATAATCTTCATGCTCAATCTTTCCACTTGGAGAAGTTTTGTACTTATCTTCAACTGGCTCATCATCTGCATAAAGATTAGCCTCTAATAACTCCAATTCAAATGCTTCCTCAGCGGTTAAATCTAAATCAATATCTTCATTAGAATCTAAATCAGTGTCTTCATTAGCTTTAGCTTCACCTTTTACTTCCATCGCAGACCCGTAATTATTTCCACACTCGATATCATCATCTAAATCCGTTAAGTCTAAGTCGTCATCTTCATAAATACCAACATCTTTAATTTCCTGATTATCGGCATAGTTGTTATTGCCAGTTCTTTGGATATTTGGAGATGATTTGTACTGGTCATTGATTTCCTGATCGTCAGCATACATATCTGAGGATTCTGATAAATCTGTATCGCTTCCTGCCATAGCAGCTCTTCTACCACATGCATGTGAATCAATTAGCATTGCATTGAGCTCATATTTCTTATCTGATAACTCATCATGGTATTTCTTAAGTTCATCTTCACTTATTCCTTTGCGTTTACCGTCGGCAATCTTATCTTCTAATGCAATGACCTCTCCTTTTAACTTAAGCATTTTATCATCTTTAGCAGATGGATAGAAAGACTCTTCGTTCGTAGAACCACATTTTTCTTCACATGAACCTTCAATGCTGTCGTCATTCAAATCAGTCAAATCCAATTCATCTTCCTCATATACTCCGACATCTTTAATTTCTTCATCATCTGCATACAAATCTTTTGAAGTTCTTGTATTATTGAAAGAACTCTTATACTGGTCATTGATTTCCTGATCATCTGCATATAATTCAGAACCTTCAGTCAAATCAATTTCGGTATCCTCATATGTTCCTTGGTCGATAATTTCCTCTTTATCTGCATAAAGTTCTGGGGTAGTTCTTTCATTTTTTGCTGAACCTTTGTACTGGTCAACAATTTCCTCATCATCTGCATATAATTCAGAAGATGCCTCTTTTACACCTTTCTTTTTTGCAATTTTTGAAAGAACCTTAATTTGTGCCTGATACTTAGCTAACTTTGCTTTTTCTGCAACGCTAAGCTTATCTTTCTTCTCAAGTTCTTTTACCTTTTTCTTCAAATCAGACAACTTATCAGGAACTTCTACAGCACCTTCAAATACATAATTATGTTCATCAAAGATATCTGTATAAGATTCACTAAGTTCTTTGATTTCATCTGTTGTGATACCGTTAGAATCTGTTTCTGGAAGATTCTCAATGAGGTCTTTAATCTTTGCTTCGGTTACATCATTAGGAAGAAGGTCACCGTCTTCATCGAGATAAGCATCTCTGATGCTTGTATCGATGTTATCAGCCATTAAATCCTCGTCGTTTTCGGTAACTGCTTCTCTATTGATACTTTCTAATAAACTTTTGAGCATAGTAGCACTCCTTTCTTTTTCTTTTATAAATTTGTTCATAGTAGAATAAAGAACGTATTTTCCTAAAGTAAAGGTTTACTATCAGAAACGCTTAATTCTTTTTTATAAATTGACTTCAATACATAGAGTAATACTGGTAATAATCTGTAACTAAATTCATCTTTCTCATTAATAAAATCAAATTCTTCTTTATATAACCTATCTAAGTCCATATTACTAACACTTAGATTCTCGTCATAGAAATATCGATTAAACAATTGTAAGATATACTCATTCATATCTAAACGAGTTGTTATCTCTTCGTTGATTTCCTTCTTAGGAGGTTCGTGATTTGGTGTAATAATTTCACCATCCTTTGGAGTAAAACTCCAGCTCATATCTTTAAGCAATTCTTTCTTTTCCAACTCTTCTTTTTCTTTCGCAATTTTATCTAACCCATCAGATGAAGAGATGGCTAAGAATAACTCATGAGAAATATAATCTCTACAATTAGGATGCTCACCTTTATCTAAACGAGTTGTAGCAACATTTTTCATATTGAAATACTCAAAAATAGATTGCTTCATTCCATGTACAACTAACCAGTATTTTCTATTAACTGCCCATCTTGCATTCTTCCGCATTACTGCATTAAATATAGAACGCTCATACCTCTGTTCAAATCTTGGTTCATAATCCTGCTTTTGAGTATATATGACTTTCATATCATTCTTCTTAGCAAATAATTTATTATCTGTAATAAATTTATTCACATAAGAATCATATGTTATATATACATCATCTTGCCCAAAGACAAATGTATTAGTCTTCTTGTTATAGAAATACATCTCATATGCATTAGCAATACGAAAATACATTTCATTTAATGATTGAATAAGCTTATACGTATCTGATTGAATAATGCATCTATCATCTGAACCGATATTTTCGTATACGCAATCATAATTCTCAATAACTTGTCTATCAATATCATCTTCTTTGTCTAATGAATACAAAGTAAAATTGATACGGTAATAGTTATGTGCTTTTACAGTATCTAATTCTATTCCTGTAATCATAAATAAGAATTCTTTTCCAAGATGGTTGATTATAAAGAAGTCATTTTGAAGAGGTTCGATTACATCTGGAAGCATTAATGCGTCCCCCTCATAGTCCATATCTAAACCCTGCTCTTCATCATTTAAAGAAAAAACAATTGGGTCAATATCTAAGATAGGGACATCATGAATTATATTGTAACGTAATGGGGAATTCTTTCCAATAATACGTTCCACATGTTCAAAACCGTCATTGATAGTCGAACCATTTGCATTCAAATGGTAATAAGTGACAAATGTAGTACGTTTATCGGTATATCTATTTAATTGGGTAGACATCCTTTCCCCAACTTTTACTGCGTTCCCTTCGATAAACTGTTGTTCATTTAAGAGAGTTCCCATATTTTCCACCTACCTTTCACTATTAGTTAGTTGTTTTTAATAAAAAAATAAGAAGATATAGATACTAATTATCTATATCTTCTTATTCAGTAGTTTAATTTTATCTTTTCTTACACCATAATCTTTTTCTCCATTGTATACATTGTAATGAATATAGATATCTTTTACCCATTGTTTTACATGGCTATCTTCTATTGTTTTCCTATAGAACTGTATCTTTTTATCAGAATCAGAAAAGATATGGTAATGAACATTGGAACCAATGAATCCTAACTTTATAAAATAATTGATTACAATAGTATATCCACATCCACATATAGCGGTATATACCATATTCTTTTTTCTTCTTTCAAATACATTGAAATACAGTCCTAATATATCAAAGACACCTTCTGCTAATATAATATGAATTTCATCTGTAGACAAAATATCTATTTCATTCGGTATGGTATAAAACTTTGTTGTATTATCTATATTTTGAAATATAGAATACTTATTATATCTGAGTTTATTCTTATTCGTACAATCACGAAAAATAGAGAACTCATTCTTTACAGACACAAAACCTAAGTAGTCACTATCTAAACAACGAGCTACATCAGGTTTAACAGTTAATCTTTCGATATTATTTAATTTAAGCAAATCTGCTAAACTAAATACCGTTTTTAGTTCTTTTAATTCTTCATAACTTATATCTACGCCTAAACGATTACAGATATATTTTCTTTTCCATTCATCTCGTTCAGGTTTACCCAATGGTATTCCTAAAGCAATTTCGTTCTTTTTACCATTTGAACTCTTGCGTGTATAATTTGAGTGTTTATTGTAATTAAGCAATCTTGAAGATAACTGTAAGTTATTTGCACCAAGCATTCTCATTACTTCTCCATTCAAATAACCAGACATTTCGCATCGAAAGCAATGAAATAAAATAGGAAAATCACTACTTTCATCTACTGTAACATAGAAATGTCCATGGTCGGTATCTCTTAAGCAAAAAGGGCAGAAAAGAATAATGCTCTTTCCTGCCGGTTTTGCATGTGGTAATGCAAGGAGCTTCTTTCGAAGCTCCCTTTTTAGTTCAATGTCATTCATTTCATCATGCCTCTTTATAGAAGTTCAGAAATTCATCTGAAACAACGTCGTTTACTATTTCTATATTTTCCCCAAAATGGTCTTGTAGATCATAATCTACTAACGTAAATGTATTATTGATTAAGATACTAATCTTATTCAATATAGCCTTTGGGTCATATTCAATCAGATATCTGTACTTGTTATTTATCAAATCTTGATACAAGTCTGATGTCTGAATTTTTGTCAAGAACTTGGTATTCTGTATAGTTCTTACATTCAATTTCGTATGAATGTTTCCTGATATGATAAGTGGCAGATATTTCTGTCCCTCAATCTGTAACCTTCTCTTTAATAGAACTAACAGAGTCATATATTCCCTCTTTGTAGGTAGTGATAAGTCACTATAACCTCCAAAATCTGTTGCATAAAATGTGTTTACTAACTCCACATGGAAATCACTTGGTTTATGGAATTCCATATAATATTCAATCTCCTCTTTAGGCATATCAATCATAATCTTCTTTTTAAGTCTAGAAATCGTGTCTGGTATATTGATATCACTAAATATAATCCTGCTCTCATCTGCATGGAACTGCTAATGTGTTAAGTTAGTTCGTTAGACTAACTAAATTATTGATTTAAAAATCTCAAACTATAATCACGCACATTACCGTGCAAAGCTTAAAATCCTGTCATACTCTAAGCTATAATCTCTTTAAGTCCATATTTAAAACAGTTATAGGCAGCATTAACATCTCTATCGATGATATTACCGCAACTTACACATTTTAAATATTTCTTACCCAGTTTAAGATGTTCATTAACATGACTACATCTACAACATGTTCTTGTTGTATCTGAAGGGGAGTCAATATAATTACAGTTATACCTATCAGCCATCCAACGTAAATCTTCCATAAA